>Ga0115004_10000150_pt1 | contig 44853 bp, 42 predicted proteins | sample ArcticOcean_MG_C_10_FD_88737 | JGI IMG/M metagenome (GOLD analysis project Ga0115004, IMG submission 88737) | Marine microbial communities from western Arctic Ocean - ArcticOcean_MG_CB11_90 | ecosystem: Environmental > Aquatic > Marine > Oceanic | place: Arctic Ocean: Canada Basin | collected... | reverse complement strand
TTTCGTTTTAGGCCACTTTTGTTCTGAATCGCTATTATTCTAACTAATTTTTTCTAAATACCTTTTTCTAGATACTCTTTTTTAAACACTTTTTCCTAAAGACTCTTTTCTAAAAGCTCTTTTCTAAAAGCTCTTTTCTAAAAGCTCTTTCCTAAATGCTCTTTTCCTAATCAGCCTTTGTTAACGACCATTTCTTTCGGCGACCCTTGCAAGCATTCTTGCAGTCATTCTTTCAGTCATTCTTTCAGTCATTTTTTCAGTCATTCTTGCAGTCATGAGATGGACCATCAGTAACCCTGAAAACAAAGATTAACCGTTTCCTGCTTTGGCAATCCTAACAGACTACTGGTTATGCGTACAGTATATTTTGGGCGTCCTGATTCAAAACTAAACGCGGCCGGCATCAGTTTAAGGATGCAGTGTTTTTCTGCGTTTGCTAACCTTGGGCCAGATTCTTAATCAGCGACGCTTTGTGACGACAGACGCCCATACGCCCATGATGCAACAATTCCTGAGCATCAAGGCCCAACACCCCGACAGCCTTTTGTTCTACCGGATGGGGGATTTCTACGAACTATTTTACGACGATGCCAAGACCGCCGCCGAACTGCTGGATATTACCTTAACCAGTCGAGGACAATCTGCTGGGATTCCCATTCCGATGTGCGGCGTGCCCTATCACGCGGCCGATGGGTACCTTGGTAAGCTCGTTAGGGAAGGCATCTCGGTTGCGATCTGCGAGCAGATTGGCGATCCAAGCACCAGTAAGGGCCCCGTTGACCGCAAAGTCGTGCGGATCCTAACGCCAGGCACCCTGACCGAAGAAGCCTTACTCGATGCCAACCAGGAAAGCCTCATTTGCGCGGCTTTTAAAGATGAGATGACTTTTGGGCTTGCCGTTATGGAAGTCAGCAGTGGTCGCTTTGAGGTGCTACAAACCGAGCAAGAAGATCATTTCAAGAGCGAACTGGCCCGACTGAACCCCGCCGAACTCTTAATTCCAGACAATCCGTCATTAACGAATGTCCTGGACGGCCTCAAGGGCCTGAAACCGCGGCCCATTTGGGAATTTGACGAGCAGGAATCGGTGCGCCTGCTCAAACAACAATTTGGGGTACAAGACCTTGCCGCGTTTGACTGCGAGGATCAGTCCGTCGCCATCCGCGCCGCGGGCTGCGTACTGGGTTATGTACAAGGCACCCATTGCCGTGAACTACCGCACTTACAGCAATTGCGGCGGATTCGAAATGAAGACTCGATCATCATCGACCCGACCTCCAGACGAAACTTAGAACTCGTGGTCAACCTTCAGGGTGGCCGAGACCACACGCTATTGTCTGTCTTGGATGAGACCAAGACGCCCATGGGGGGACGACTACTTGCTCGCTGGCTCACCCAGCCGCTCAGGGATTCTGTTCAGATTGAAGCGCGCCTCACCGCGGTCGGCGCGATGCAGCAACAGTCGGCTTTCCAAACCCTCAGAGCCGTTCTCGCCGGCGCCGGCGATGTCGAACGCATCGTCGCAAGAATCGCACTCCAAAGCGCTCGCCCGAGAGACCTTGCGCGCCTGCGCGATACCCTAAATTTATTGCCCGAGATCTCGCAGATCCTGCAGCCAATTGATGCCCCGATGGTTAAGGATCTTGGCCGCTTTGTGCAGCCCCAACCTTCGCTCGCTGACTTGCTCACGGCCGCGATTGTGCCCGTGCCCCCGGTGGTTCTACGAGATGGCGGGGTCATCCAAGAAGGCTTCGACCCAGCGCTAGATGAACTCAAAGCGATTAGCGAACATGCGGCAGAATTCTTGATCAAACTCGAAACCGATGAGCGCGAGCAAACCGGCCTAAGCTCCTTAAAGGTGGGCTACAACCGAGTTCACGGTTACTACATCGAATTGAGTAAAGTTCAGGCGCAACACGCCCCCATCACCTACGTTCGACGACAAACGCTCAAAAATGCCGAGCGCTTTATTACACCGGAGCTTAAGAACTTTGAGGATAAAGCGCTCAGCAGCAAAAGCCGGGCGCTTGCCCGGGAAAAACACCTTTATGATGCGCTGCTAAGCGATTTACTCAACGCGATCAACGCGCTCAAAGGCTTGGCCGAGGGTCTCGCAACCCTCGACGTCTTGAGCAATTTCGCTGAACGCGCCGTGACGTTAAACTTATCGCCGCCTGCACTCACCTACCAGTCAGAACTGATTATCGAAAATGGCCGCCATCTGGTTGTCGAATCGATGCTGGAAAATACTTTTGTGCCCAATAGCGTCCAGTTTGATGACACTCTGCGGCAATTCATCATTACTGGTCCGAATATGGGCGGGAAGTCCACCTTCATGCGGCAGACCGCAATCATTGCCTTGTTGGGTCGAACAGGCTGTCCGGTGCCTGCCGAGCAGGCCATCATTGGCGACATCGATCGAATTTTCACCCGCATTGGTTCATCCGATGACCTCGCCAGCGGACGCTCTACCTTTATGGTCGAAATGTCTGAAACCGCGCTGATCTTAAACAATGCGACGCGTAACAGCTTAGTCTTGCTTGATGAAATTGGTCGTGGCACGTCAACCTTCGATGGCTTATCTCTGGCTTGGGCAACAGGCTGCTATATTGCCGAACAAATCAATGCCCTGACCCTGTTCGCAACCCACTATTTCGAAATGACCGTGCTGCCAGACCGCGTCGAGACGGTCAAGAACCTTCACTTAACGGCAACCGAAGTTGAAGACCGAATCATTTTTCTTTATGCCGTGCAATCGGGCCCTGCCAATCAAAGTTATGGCATTCAAGTGGGCAAACTGGCTGGTCTGCCGGCCCGTGTCATTGCCAGTGCTCAGGAGAAACTGGCCTTGCTCGAGCGCCAAGAATTATTGCAAACGGGCCTGCCAATGACCTCCCCCCCGGCGCCAGCACCAATACAACCACAGCAGTCAGAGCTGTTTCAACCAGACGACAAACTGGTAAAGCTAAAGGGCCAAATCCTTGATATGGAACTCGATCATTTGAGTCCTCGAGATGCCCTATCGTTGCTGTATGAAATCAAACACCAATTAAAAGAAACTCTGTAAAGAGCGAGTTGTCAGCCCGACAAAAGCTGATAGAATGCCTTCTGGATTTATACCCTAGCGGCCAATTTGAACCATCGTTGGCGACGCGTTATGGCTTTACCCTGAACCATTTTTCACGGTAATCAAAATTTTACGCTGAACGACATTTTACTCTTAACGATAAGGAACGGTTTTATGACATTCGTAGTAAGTGACGCTTGCATCAAGTGTAAACATACAGATTGTGTAGAAGTCTGCCCAGTGGACTGCTTTTATGAAGGGCCGAACTTCCTCGTCATTAATCCAGACGAATGTATCGATTGCGCGCTCTGCGAACCAGAATGCCCGATCGATGCAATTTTCTCAGAAGATGAATTGCCCGAAGCCGAGCAAGCCTTCCTCGAAATCAATGCCGAGCTTTGCGAAATCTGGCCCAACATTACCGAGAAAAAAGACCCCTTAGACGACGCCGAAGAATGGGCCGAGGTCAAAGGCAAAATCGATCACTTAGAGCGCTAGTCCACGCTCAATCGACGACCCGCCGCCGTTAGCGCTTTGGCAAATGGCGGACGGGGTCTTCCGGGCGGCCTTGCCGCCGTATTTCAAAGTGCAGCATCTCAACCTTTGAATCATTTGCGCCCACTTTTGCAATGGCCTGACCTTTGGCCACTGTTTCACCCTCTTTCACCAAGAGCGACTCGTTATTACCATAGGCGCTCAGAAACGCATCATCATGCTTGATAATCACGAGTTTGCCATAGCCCCTTAGATTACCCCCGGCATAAACAACACTCCCAGCCTCTGCTGCAGCAACCTTTGTGCCCGCTTTGGCTTGGATATCGATGCCCTTATTGACGCTGCCGCTGAGCGAAAATTTTGAAATCACTTTGCCACTAACAGGCCAGTCCCAGGCCAACTGACTTGCGGTAAAAGCCGGTTTTGGCTTCGAAACAGGCTTCGCGGTATAGACGGTTTTGGGCCCAGTGCTTGCCTTCGGGGTTTGCTTGGTGGATGCCCCCTTGGACTTAGAGGACAACCGCGCGGGCACGCCAGCCAACTTCAACCGCTGCCCCGCATAAATGGTATAGGGTTTGCGAATCCGATTAATCTTCGCGAGCTGCCCATGATCTAAGCCATAACGCCAAGCAATCGAATACAGCGTATCGCCCTTTTGAACACTGTGGGTTTTGCCGCGCTCACCAATATTGGCAACCGGTGCGGGCGCACCATCAGATTGACAACCGCTCATCAGCAGCGCAAGCAATGCAATCAGAACAACGCCGCCAAAACGCTTGCAATCAAACTTAAACAACACTGGCCTGCGTCCTTAAGGCAAATCGTTCAAAAAGAATCACGGCTAACCCGCCCACGCAGAGCGCCAATAGCGCAAGGACGATTTCTGGCGGCTGACCGGTCAAGCTTTCATACGCAGTCGGCCATACCGGCTCTGAAATGAGCGGTAGCTTTTGGGTCGCATCGGCCTGAAGTTGGTACTGAAGGACCTGCTGCCAAGGCCAAAGTCGGACCAAGGTTCCGAGCATCAGACCGGTCAAAAACATCAAAATCCAATCCTTTGCTCGCTGGAATAACAGCTTCAACACGTTGGCAAAGGCAATCAAGCCTAACGCTGCGCCCAAGCCGAGGGGCGCAAGCTCAAGCAGCCTCAAATTCGCAACGGCATCGATCACGCCGCTGTAGAGTCCGAGCAGTAATAATAAAAAGCTGCCCGATATACCAGGCAGTATCCAGGCGCAAACCGCAATGGCGCCGCCAAGAAAGAGCATCGCCGGCGTTGGTGCCATCATGACCGGCAACACGCGCTGCAACAACAAACCCAATACCAAACCCATCCCCAACACGACCAGGTGAGCGGCCTGTTTCTTCTCAACCTGCCGGAGCATCAAAAAAGACGAGGCCAGCACGAGGCCAAAAAAGAACGACCACATCACAATGGGATACTCGATCAAGGCCGTCTTAATCAGTCCGGCAAACGCAACGACCGAGACCATCATGCCTCCAAACAATAAGACCAAAAAGGTGCCATCCAAATGTTCCCAGACCTTGAACGGGCCTTGCTGCCAAAGCCTGCGCATCAGATCAAACCGGATTCGACTCAAAGCAGTCAGCAAGCGCTCGTAAAAACCGGATATAAAAGCAACGGTACCACCGGAAATACCCGGCACCACCTCGGCCATGCCCATTAAGAGGCCGGTCACCAAAATCTTAAACACGCCTTTAGGCGCATTCATAGCTTGCCACCCAGCAATGGGACAAACCGAACGGGTTCAACCAAGGTCGTATCGAAGCCATCGCTGCTGCGTTCGACCATCGTCAAGGTTTGCGTCTCGGGGTCGCCAATCGGAATGATCAACCGACCGCCGGGCGCCAACTGCGCCAGCAGCGCAGACGGCACTTCTCGCGGAGACGCAGTCACAATAATCGCATCGAACGGGCCTTTTTCAGCCCATCCGAGATGGCCGTCATCATATTTACTCTTAATCTGGTGCAAGCCCAGCTGTCTAAACCGCCCCAGAGCACGATCCAGCAGTTTGGATATCCGCTCGACCGTAAAGACTTGGTCCACCAACTGCGCCAAAATAGCCGTCTGATACCCTGAACCGGTGCCGACTTCCAGAACCGATTCTGGTTGCGCATCCCGAAACAACAATTCAGTCATTCGAGCCACGATATACGGCTGAGAAATGGTTTGGCTATTGCCAATGGGCAAGGCGGTATCTTCATACGCTCGGTGCGCGAGCGCTTCATCCACAAACAAATGTCGCGGCGTTGAGGCCATGACCTGCAACACCGCCTCGTTCAGAATCCCCTGCTCACGAAGACGATCAGTCAACCGATTCCGGGTCCGTTGGGACGTCATACCGACCCCGCTTACATCCAGTTTAACGACCACCTGACCCATCCTTGTAGATTAATACTTCTCTTAACACGCTGGTGGCGTAACAGCCCGGGGGCAGTGTAAAAGCCAAGACGAAGTCATTGTCTTCGCGATGCCATTCGAACTCAAGCGGCGTCAACCAGAGTTTGCGCGTGCTGGCTTTCATCCGATTCAAATGAAAAACCGACAACCATGACCGTAATGCCTCACTTAAAAAGTCTTCACCCCCTTGGGGATCACGGGCTCGCCCGTAGAGCGGGCCTTCGTCCTGCAAATTCACAGCCGGGTGATCATCAACTGCCCGCGACAGATAGAGATTAAATAAATAAGCCCGCATTGCAGACAAAACCATGTCCCGTTGTTTTAGACGGGCGAGCGGGTTCTCAACGAGAACGGATGCCAGCTCTAAGTTACCGGCCTGAAACCCAAACCGTTGTTCCCCAAAATAATTGGGTACTGGCTGATCTGCCAAACGATCAAGACTTGATTGCAAGCACCCTTCAACCGACCGTAACCGAAGCTTAAATCGGTTTCCCAGCAGGTCGCCTTTTCTTAATTTGCGTTGGGTCCGGCTGACCTGCAGTACCTGAATCAAATCATCATTCAGACTCGTCCAATCTGGGGCTTCGCGACCGGGGAGGTGGCAGGTGAACGCTTGCTCGGAAATCGAATAACGATCTTTACGCCCAGCATAGCCAACCTGTTGGTCTGGGACGCCCGCTAAGGCTGCGATTTGATAGGCCACCCAATGCGTATTGGTATCCTGCTTTCGAATCCTCAGGTAACTGTGTTCACCCGCCTCACTGGCTGGCAAGGATAGCTCTTCGACCTGAAAATCTTCGCTGCGGGCGCGGATCACACCGCTCGCTTCGGGCGACCCATATAGCCGAGAAAAATCCAAAGAAAAGGTCATGCCGGATCTGCCGCGAGCAATACAACGACTTGGGCTGCGAGCCCTTCACCCCGGCCAACAAACCCCAGCTTTTCTGTGGTAGTGGCCTTCACGCTGACGCAGACCGGATCGATTTCTAGCAGTTCCGCAATCGCCGAGATCATCAAAGCGCGATAGGGTTTCACCTTAGGTGCTTCGAGCAAGATCGTGGCATCCAAGTTAACAACCGAAAACCCCGCCTTGCGCATCAACCTGACAACGTCTTTGAGTAAATCCCGAGAGTCGGCATTTTGGTATAACGGGTCCGTATCTGGAAATTGATGACCAATATCCTCTAACCCGAGGGCGCCCAGAATGGCATCCATCAATGCGTGCAATAAAACGTCCCCATCAGAATGCGCAATCACACCCCGATGATCCGGAATCGACACGCCACCCAAAGCAAACGCCGTAGCCGACCCATCGGGTGCAAAAGCATGCACATCAAATCCTTGACCGATCCGCATCATGCCGACGCACCCTCTAGTATCCATCGCGCCATCGCTAAATCCTCACTGGTGGTAATCTTGAGATTATCCGCTCGCCCTTGACAGATTCTTGGAAAAATACCGAGCGATTCCACCGCGGATGCTTCATCGGTTGCCGTCGGCGCGGCGTGCAAGGCGCGCTTGAGCAACGCAAATTGGAAAATCTGGGGCGTTTGCGCCTGCCAAAGCGCGGCTCGGTCTACGGTTTCAGTAACCCGTTGGTCCTGCACCCGCTTCAAGGTATCAATGACCGGTACTGCCAATAGCGCACCTTCAGCATGGACTCGAGCCAGGTCAATCAATCGGTTAATGTCTGCGACCCGAACACAGGGCCGAACCGCATCATGGACTAAAATGAGATCCTCATCACGGGCATCCAGGGCGCTGAGGGCGGACAACACCGATGCTGCACGATTGTCGCCGCCAATAACCCGATCAACCCCACTCAGGTTCAAATGATCAAACCAAGTGTCCGCTGGGTGCAGCGCGACCACCAATTGATGCGGTGAAAGCTGACGCAGTTTGCCCAGGGTCACCCCAAGGACCGTTTGACCTGATTCGAGCTCAAGGTATTGCTTGGGCAAGGCAGAGCCCATGCGTTGACCGGTGCCGGCCGCAGGGACGACGACATACAGTCTCGAAGGCGGATTGTGCATAAAGCGTACTCAGTCATCGATGAGTAAAATGAAGGTCTCATCTTTTTTGATCAATCCAAACTCAGTTCGAGCTCTTTCCTCTATCGCATCGAGCCCCTGACGAAGATCAATGATCTCTGCGCGTAACAATCGGTTTCTAGACGCCTTCACCTCGTTATCGACGGTTCTTGTTTCGAGCTGGGTCTGCAGCGCGACAACATGCGCGTAGCTGCCTTCACCGGTCCAAAGCCGAAACTGCAGTGCAAAGCCCAGCAAGAGCAATACAGCAAATAAAATTTTTGCTAAGTTTAAAATCACCCCGTCCTCAAATTTCTAAATTCTAACGCACCCTTATAAACGGCATGACATCGATCCTCGATCCGCAGTAAGCGATTGTACTTCGCCACCCGATCAGATCGGCACAGAGAGCCCGTTTTAATCTGGCCCGCAGACGTTGCCACCGCTAAATCTGCAATCGACGTGTCTTCGGTTTCACCTGATCGATGAGAGATGACCGATGCATATCCGGCTTCTCTGGCCATTTGGATCGCCGCGATCGTCTCGCTCAGGGTGCCAATCTGGTTCACTTTAATCAGGATCGCGTTGCCCACACCTTCTGAGATACCGCGCGCCAAGATCAAAGGATTGGTCACGAACAAATCATCGCCGACCAATTGGCACTGATCCCCTAATTGATCCGTGAGGTAACGCCAACCCGACCAGTCGCTTTCGTCTAGCCCATCCTCAATCGACAAAATCGGATAACTGGCAACCAGGCTTTTTAAGTAGTCCGAAAACTGCTGGCTATCAAAGGTCCGGCCTTCACCGGCGAGGTGATATTGCCCGTCTCGGTAGAACTCGCTCGCCGCGCAATCCAGGGCTAAATAAATATCCTTCCCCGCCTGATAACCGGCCAATTCAATGGCCGACATAATCATATCGAGGGCGGCCTGATTACTGGCCAAATTTGGCGCGAAACCGCCTTCATCACCAACCGAGGTGGACAGCCCAGCACGTTTTAAAACATCCTTTAGGGCGTGGAATATTTCAGCGCCCATCCGTAAGCCTTCCTGAAAAGAAGTCGCCCCCACCGGTTGCACCATGAATTCCTGAATATCGACATTGTTATCCGCATGCTCGCCGCCATTGATGATATTCATCATCGGCACCGGCATACTATACCGACCGCCGGTTGCGTCTAAATCGGCCAAATGCTCGTACAGCTCAACCCCTTTGGCATGCGCTGCGGCATGCGCTGCAGCGAGCGATACGCCGAGCATGGCATTGGCGCCCAAGCGGCCCTTGTTTTCGGTGCCATCCACGTTAAGCAAAACCTGGTCAATATCGGCTTGGTCTTCGACCTCATGATCCAGCAGCGCCTCGCGGATCAAGGTGTTCACATTTTGGACCGCGGTTAGAACCCCTTTGCCACCGTATCGTGCCGGGTCGTGATCCCGAAGCTCTAAGGCTTCTCGGGAACCGGTGGACGCCCCCGACGGCACCGCCGCCCGACCCACACTGCCATCCGACAATTCAATCTCAGCCTCAAGCGTTGGATTGCCTCTGGAGTCCAGTATCTCTCTTGCTCGTATATCGGTAATGCTCGTCATATAGTTCCTTGAACTCGCGCCACTGCCACAAACCGCTCAATATCGCCAGGTTGAATCCGGTTAATCCCTTAGCCGTCCGTTTTAACCACCGCATCGATGGCGACTAAGCGCTCTAATAACGCCTTCATCTCGCCCAATGGCCAAGAATTTGGGCCATCGCTCAATGCCTGATCTGGGTTAGGGTGGGTTTCCATAAACAGACCCTGAACCCCGACCGCCGTTGCAGCCCGCGCCAAAACCGGCACCATTTCGCGTTGACCACCCGACGTCGCGCCCTGACCGCCTGGCAGCTGAACACTGTGGGTTGCATCAAAAACAACTGGGCAACCCGTCGCCGCGAGGACAGGTAAGGCGCGCATATCCGAAACCAGATTATTATAGCCAAAGCTTGCGCCCCGCTCACAGACCATAATCTTGTCGTTACCCGTTGCCTTGGCTTTATCCACCACATGGGTCATATCCCAAGGCGCGAGGAACTGGCCTTTTTTGATATTGACCGGCAAACCAACGGCCGCAACTTTTTGAATATAGTTGGTTTGGCGACACAAAAATGCAGGCGTTTGCAGCACCGAGACAACCTCTGCAACTTCATCAAGCGGCGTATCTTCATGGACGTCGGTTAAAACCGGCAGTCCCAAGGTATCCCGAACCGCTTGAAGTACTTTCAAACCCGCGGCGAGACCCGGTCCACGATAACTGTCCTTTGATGAGCGGTTGGCTTTGTCAAACGAGGATTTATAAATCAAGAAAATACCCAGTTGATCGCAAATTTCCTTAAGGGTGCCCGCCGTATCGAGCGCCATTTGCTCGCCCTCAACAACGCAAGTGCCCGCAATCAGAAAAAACCGAGATTGTTCACTGACTTCAAATCCGCATAAATCCATGCTATCTCTCGCTCTTAATACGCACGATCCGGTTTAGATTGTGGTTGCGTTCATTGGCCTTAACTTGGGGTCGCAATCATCTCGGCTCGAGCAATTTGCTCAGCCAGTGCTGCCTTCACAAAATGTAAGAAGAGTGGATGGCCGCCCCGGGGTGTTGACGTAAATTCCGGGTGAAATTGACAGGCGACAAACCACGGGTGATCCACCACCTCGATCACCTCGACCAATGATTGATCCTTCGAGACCCCTGCGATGCGCAGCCCAGCCCGCTCAAGTTCTTCGACATAGTTCGGATTAACCTCAAAGCGATGACGATGACGCTCTTTGATCCGCTCCTCGCCATAAACCGCTCGCGCAATGGAACCCTGATTGAGCACACATTCTTGCTCACCCATCCGCATGGTCCCGCCCAAGTCCGAGTCAAGGGATCGGGTTTCTTTCAGACCCGCCTCGTTGATCCACTCTGTGATCAAACCGATGATCGGATGTGGGGTATCCTGATCCACTTCGGTACTATTGGCGCCTTTAAGGCCCGCCACGTCCCGGGCGAACTCAATGATGGCCGCATGCAGGCCGTAACAAATACCCAGATAAGGAATATTGTTCCGACGGGCGTAACCGGCCGCCAGAATTTTTCCTTCGAACCCGCGGCTGCCAAAACCACCCGGCACCAAAATCGCATCTGCGCCCTTCAGAATCTCAACGCCCTCAGCCTCAACCCGTTCGGAATCAACAAAGTCGATATTCACCTTGGTCTCGGAGTGAATCCCAGCATGGGTTAGTGCCTCGTTTAAACTCTTGTAGGCATCTAACAGATCCATGTATTTGCCAACCATTTTCAGATGGATCTGATGCTTTGGGTTTTGCTGTAGCTCTAAAACATGCTGCCAATCTGACAAATCCGCTGGCGGGACATCAAAGCCGAGCTTCTTAACGACGATTTCATCGAGACGCTCTTCTGCAAGTCGCGCTGGAATTTCATAAATGCTTTTGGCATCCAACAACGGAATCACGGCATCAATTTCGACATTGGTAAAGAGCGCGATTTTATCCCGCGCGGATTTTGGGATTTCGTGATCAGAACGAACAATTAAAATATCCGGCTGCATACCAATGGAGCGCAACTCTTTTACAGAGTGTTGGGTCGGCTTGGTTTTAGTCTCGCCGGCGGTTGCAATATAAGGCACAAGCGTCAGGTGCATTAATAACGCTCGAGACGAGCCCATTTCAAAGCGAAGCTGCCGGGCGGCCTCTAGAAACGGCTGACTTTCGATATCACCGACAGTGCCGCCGATTTCAATCATCGCAACATCAAACCCTTCAGCGACCTGCAGAATTCTGGATTTGATCTCATCCGTAATATGCGGAATCACTTGGATCGTTGCACCCAGATATTCCCCCCTGCGCTCACGCGCAATCACCTCGGCATACACTTTGCCCGTGGTGAAGTTATTCTTTCGGGTCATTCGAGTTTGTACAAACCGCTCATAATGACCTAAATCAAGATCAGTCTCAGTCCCATCGGCCGTAACAAACACCTCGCCATGCTGCAACGGACTCATCGTGCCCGGATCAACGTTAATATACGGATCAAGTTTTTGCATCGTGACTTTGAGACCGCGGGACACTAAAACAGCACCCAAGGATGCAGCGGTTAAGCCTTTTCCTAGCGAGGAAACCACTCCGCCTGTGACGAATATTAAACGGCTCATAGAATTTCCATCTCTGTTTATCAGGCGGAAGGACCCGCCCGAGATGGGTTTATAGACTAACACTGAAGCCGCTGTCGCTCAATATAAATTCATCAACCCTTATTCGGCCCGGGCCAGGGTGACGTGCCATCCAGCGCAATTATTGCCCACAGAAAAGCCTTCTGCGACCACTTGCTGCAAACCCCATTCTGGCATCGCGGGTATGGCAATCACCTCTGCATTCAACACAAGCAACGGCAACCTTTGCCTGACCCAATGCGGGACCTTCGCTTGCCGCAGGCGCTCAAGGATCCGCGCTTTTTGCCCTTTGAGACAGGCCAACCCTTGCTTATCCAGCGTCCAGACCAGACCGGAAATTGCCGAATTAATCCCGCCCAAACCCGACTCGGCAACGAGGGATACGCCCCCTAATTCTGCCGGGGTATCGTCAAACGGCCAGGCCATCGGGATTTGCCGAGTCAGCGGGATGCCCGGAACAAAGACAAATTCGTTGCGATGACGGTGGTATTCGTGGCCCAGCACCGTAAGGCTTGCTGGCTCTTGTTGCTGGGAGGACCGCAACATCTGCCAACAGACTTGCAGTTGCGCTCGGGTGGGCGCGGCCTGGGCTGCGTCCATCACTTGGGTTTTGAGCACATTCAGCGCCCGGTCCTCGCCCAGTTGCCGAAGACCTGCGGCAGAATAGCCATTTGACGTCTGCAGTTTCAAAAGATCCTCTCGACCCAATGCCGTAAGCAATGATCGCGCGGTCTCATCACTGCGGATCTGGGACGCGAGTCGAGTCGACCAACCTTGGAAGCGCTGATCTAACAAAGGCGCCACAGCATGTCGAATGAAATTGCGATCATGGGTTTGATCGGCGTTACTGGCATCCGACACATAGGCAAGTTCGTGCGTCTGAACATAGGTTTCAAGGGCGGACCGAGCCACCCCAATCAGTGGCCGATAAAGCTGACCCGCGCCCAGCGGTCTCGTCTGAGGCATCCCAAGAAGGCCTGCCGCCCCATGCCCACGCAACAACTGAAAGAGGCCCGTTTCGGCTTGATCCTGCTGATGATGCGCCAGTAATAGGCAATCCCGTGGCCCAAGTATCGACACAAAGGCTTGATATCGCGCCACCCGCGCACTCGCTTCGAGACTCCCAGATAAGGCAACCTGAACCCGCTCACAAATCAATGGAATGGCGAAGCCCGCGCAGATTGCTTCACAATGCGCCTGCCAAGCATCTGCCTCAGGCTGCAGGCCGTGATTGATGTGGATCGCTTTGAGCGGCGGCCGGTTGGTCATATGAGCAACGCAATGCAAGAGCGCTGTGGAATCCAACCCGCCACTAAAGCCAACGATCAAGCAACCGACGTCGGGACCGGTGATCGCTTGAATCGATGTTTCAGGCAGCAGGGACATTCGCCTTAACCACCGCCACCCTGCTGATGATAGTCGAGCCCGACTCGATCCGGCCCGAACTGCGCCCGAAGACCATCGAGCAGCTCATCGCTCGGTTTCACCCGCCACTGATCGCCCAACTGCAGTTCTGCCGTTGCGCCTTCGGAGCAATAATCAATAATCACCGGGCATCCTGTTCGTTTTGGCTCCTGATGGAGACTTAATAAGCTGGCCAGGTTTTTAGAAAACTGCTCATCTAAACCCGCCTGATTGACCCGCACGGTCAGCCCTCGAAGTGACCGTTGGCGCGCCTCGACCAATGAAAAAACTTCTGTTGCGCGAACCCGCAACCCACCCGAAAAATCATCTTGGGCGACAGATCCTCGAACCACCAAGAGATTATCCTTACTGATTTTGTCTCGAGCCACTTCCAAAAGGTCAGAAAACACACCGACCTCAATCCGAGCAGTCCGATCATCCAGGGTCACAAAGACAATGGCGCCGCGCTGGGTTTTCATACTTCGCAAACCAACCACCCAACCGGCAAAGAGTTGTTCGCTTTGGCTTGCGCGCAAATCGCTGATTCGAGTACTGGCGAAATACTTTAACTCACTGCGATAGACGTCGATGGGATGCCCTGTTAAGTACAAGCCGAGGGCTTCTTTCTCCCGAGCCAAACGGCTCGCCATCGTCAGGACATTGCCGCTTTCGATTTGATCAATGCAAACCGGATCCGTTGAAACCGGCTCAAGCACGCCAAACAAGTCGGTATGACCCGCTTCTTGATTGCGAGCCGTTTGTTCCGCAATCTGCAGCGCCTCCTCCTGATGTTTCAGTAACCAGCCGCGACTGCCGTCAATGCCATCCTTGGCACTCGCGGCGTCCGGCGCCAAATGATCCAACGCACCAGCATGGATGAGGGCTTCGAGCGACCGCCGATTCAGTCGCTTAACCTCGACGCGATGGCAGAAGTCATACAGGTCTTTAAAGGCTTCGGATTGCCTGGCCTGAACCAACGCCTCTATGGGCCCTTCGCCAAGCCCCTTAATCGCCCCCAAGCCATAGACCAAATGCGTCTTGGATTGCGCCACGAATCGATGCGCGCCATTGGTGACACTCGGCGGATCCAGTACCAGCCCCATTTCTCGGCACTCTTCGACATTAATCACAATCTTGTCGGTGTTTTGCATGTCGGCCGACATCACCGCCGCCATGAAATCAGCGGGATAATAGTGTTTCAGCCAGGCCGTCTGATAGGCAACGAGGGCGTAGCAAACCGAATGGGGCTTATTGAAACCATAGCCTGCAAATTTCTCCATCAAATCAAAGATATAGCCTGCTTGTTGCTCTGAAACCTGATTATTCATTGCGCCGTCTACAAAAGCCTGCCGCTGTTTGGCCATTTCTTCGGGTTTCTTTTTACCCATGGCCCGTCGCAACAAATCTGCATCCGCTAGAGAATAGCCCGCAAGAATTTGCGCGATCTGCATCACTTGCTCCTGATACAGCATGACCCCATAGGTGTCCTGAAGGACCTCTTTTAAGCTGGGATGAAGATAATCAACCTCATCGAGCCCATGCTTTCGTCGAATAAAATCATCGGCGAGTTGTAGTGGCCCCGGCCGAAACAATGCAACCAACGCAACAATATCGGCAAACCGGTTGGGCTTAACCCGCTTCATGAGGTCCTTCATGCCGCGGGATTCGAGCTGAAACACCGCCGTTGTCTTGGCGGACTGAAGGTCCTGGTAAATCGCCGGGTCCTCCAAAAACAAGGTATCAATGTCGACTAAAGGCTCGCCAGCAAGCGTTAGACGCTGGTTAATACTTTTGACCGCGTTATCAATGATGGTCAGGGTTCGCAAACCAAGGAAATCAAACTTGACCAACCCGGCCTGCTCAACATCGTTCATATCAAACTGGGTCATTAACCCGCCGCCAGACTCGTCACTGTAGGTCGGTGAAAAATCTGTCAGCCGGGTCGGCGCGATCACCACACCACCGGCATGACGCCCAACATTTCTAGCAAGGCCTTCTAGTTTGAACGCCATTTCCATAATTTCTTCGGCTTCATCGCTTGCGCGAACGAATTCGGATAGAAGCGGCTCTTCTTCCATGGCCCGGGTCAGGGTCATACCCGGCTCAAAGGGGATCAGCTTGGAGAGCTTATCGGCGAGTCCATAGGACTTGCCTTGCACCCTTGCAACATCGCGAACCACCGCTTTGGCGGCCATGGTGCCAAAGGTGATAATTTGCGACACCGACTCATAGCCATACCGCTCGGTCACATGTTGAATGACGCGGTCACGGCCATCCATACAGAAATCGATGTCAAAATCCGGCAAGGAGACCCGCTCTGGATTCAAAAATCGCTCAAACAGAAGGTCGTACTCTAAGGGATCCACGTCGGTAATTTTTAGCACATAGGCCACCAAAGAGCCTGCTCCAGAGCCTCGGCCGGGCCCAACCGGGATGCCTTGAGCTTTGGCCCATTGGATAAACTCCATCACGATTAAGAAATAACCTGGGAACCCCATGCTATTGATGACATTTAACTCGAAGGCTAAGCGATCAAAATAACGCTGTTGCCAGGCTTCCTCGGCTGGCTTTTTGGCGTCGCTAAATTTTTGGAATCGATCCTCAAGACCGGTTCTTGCAACTGTCTCCAAAAACCCTGCCATGGTCTGACCTTCCGGCACCGGGTACTCGGGCAAAAAGGACTCCCCCAGACGCAAGGTCACCGAGCAGCGGGTTGCGATTCGACGCGTGTTTTCGATCGCCTCGGGCAGATCCGAAAACAACTGGGCCATCTCATCAGCGCTTTTAAAATATTGGGCTTGGCTGTAGCGTTTCTCGCGGCGTGGGTCATCTAGCGCCCGCCCTTGATGAATACAAACTCGGACCTCGTGGGCCTCAAATTCATCCGCCTTCAAAAATCGAACATCGTTTGTTGCAACGAGCGGCAGACCCAGTTTAATCGACAACTGAACCGCGCCCGCGACATGACGCTCATCATGGGTGCGGCCGAGTCTTTGAACCTCTAGGTAATACCCCTCTGGAAACAGTTCCTGCCAAAGCGTGGCGCGACGAGCGGCCTCATCGAACTGTCCGGACACAATGGCTTTGCCCACATCGCCGTCTGCAGCGGCGGACAGTGCGATCAGACCCTCTGAATCGGCTTGAATCCAAGCCCGCTTTAAAATCATTCGACCGTTGTGATGATTCTCGGAATAGCCGCGAGACAGCAACCGACTGAGCGCTTTGTAACCCGATTGCCGCTGGGCGATCAGAACCAGGAGCGAAGGCTCTGCCGCAGGATCCAGATCCTCGACCCAGACATCGCACGCAATGATCGGTTTGATCCCTCTAGCGGTCGCCGCTTTATAAAACTTAACCAACCCGAAGAGGTTATTGAGATCGCTGGTTGCAACGGCCGGCATAGCGCCAGACCGGGTGGCGTCGATTAACGGTTTGATTCGGACCGTTCCGTCCACCAGCGCATATTCTGTATGTACGCGAAGATGAACGAAGGATTGGGTCATGACATCGAATCAACGTAAGAACGGACTGATCTCATCATATACGAGAAATCATCAGACAAAAATGTTTCCCCCTCAGCGGGACCGTTTTGCGCTGAATTAATCGATCACCTCAAAGGTCAAGCCTGCGTTTTTGATTAACCGGGTAATCAATTCAGGACCCATGGCGACGGCCGGGGTCAAGACGCCGCCAGGTCCATCTAACGGGTCTCGAGCTAGACAAACAGCGGCCTCGGCAATCATTTTGGCTGTGCCGCCATAGCCGGGGTCTCGATCACCCGTCACCCGAACTTGAATTTGCCCTGAATTCGGACCCTTGGGTGTGGTGCCATGCAGAATAATCTCAAAAAACCCGGCCTCTCGTTTTGCACGATCTGGCCCTTCACCCGGCTTCGGCAAAAACCTCGCCAGTAAACGCCGCGTCGGACCCATCGCTGATAACAGCATGCCAACCCAAGTTCCGATCGAGGCCATTAGCGCTTTCAAAAAACCGGTCGGCCCAGCCCCGATCAACGTGCCCTCTTCATAGGCAAAGCCCGGCCCATACGGCATGCCTAACAAGGCATGACTGCGGCGCACGACTCGGGTGTTAATGCCGGCCATCACAAACGGGCCGACCCACTGGCCCAACACCTCGTCATAAAGCGGCGCCGCCGCCTCATTCTCATCCTGTCCTGTTACGGTATTGAGTGGATTCAGTGCATAAGGGTCTGCCAAAACCGTGAGCAATTGCGGATTCTCGGCAACCTCATCCATCATATTCAGCATGCTAGCAACCGTGCCACCACTGACACCGCCTGCGGCGCTGACCAAGCGATACTTAACTTGCTCTGCAGGCTGACCCAGGCGCTCTTGAATCGCGCCTTGCAGAAAATGCACCCCTAAATCTGACGGGATACTGTCAAAACCGCAGGTATGAACGATCTTCGCACCCGTTCGAACCGCCTCATCATGATGCGCATCAATCATTAAGCGCATCCATTGAACTTCACCTGTGAGATCGCAGTAGTGTGTACCGGATGCCGCACAAGCTGCCACCAACAGACTTCCATACAGCGCGTAGGGCCCAACGGTGCTGAGCACAACTCGAGTCTTGGCAACCAGGGCATCTAAGGCGGCTCGATCTGAGCCATCCGCAAGCAAACAAGGCACCTTGTCGCAGCCGACCTCGTCAATGACCGCTTTGAGTTTATCGGCATCCCGGCCAGCAATGGCCCAGGTCAATTGATCGGTCTGATTGCCGTAGGTCTGATGTAAATATTCCACAACGATCTTACCCGTGAATCCCGTTGCGCCCCACACGATGACGTCGAATTCTGTTGGGTTTGCGTTCTGATCGTCCATGACTGCCTCCAGCGATGATTGGTTCTTATTTTTTACTCGCCCAGTATACGCTTTATCAACCGTCGACGGCGCTTATCGAGTCGTGATTCTCGGGTGCATGCTTTTCAGAGCGGCAACCCAGTCCGCGAGGACCGCCTTCATCATTTTGCGTGAGTGATCTGAGCAACCAGACCCAGAATGCCTGCATACTGGGTTCAGCATGCGCCCTTTCGAAGTCAGTCAAAGCAGCCGCTTTTGCGACCATTTCGCTGATCTTAAAAACCGACTACAGTGTCACGGTGATATCTGATCTGCCTAGGGAGGCTCTCGATGACAGCGCTGACAACACAAGAAAGCTGGACGCTCACGAAACCCTCGGTACGCGGCGCCTCCGGCATGGTTGCAAGCCAACACTATTTGGCCACAGAAGTTGGTGTGTCGGTTTTAAAAGACGGCGGCAACGCCATTGATGCGGCCATCGCAACCGGGTTGATGCTCGGTGTGGTTGAACCTTGGATGAGTGGTTATGGCGGCGGTGGTTACCTGCTGGCTTACTTGAAGGCAGAAGACCGGGTTGTTCAAGTCGAGTTTGGGATGCGGGCACCCTTTGCCAGCAATGCCTTGGATTACCCCCTCGCCGATGATGGCAGTAACAGCAGTGATGCCTTCAATTGGCCCAAAGTTATTGATGATCGAAACATTCATGGCCCCTTGGCGGTCGCCACACCCGGCTATCTCAAGGGCATTGAACTCGCAGCCCAGAAATTTGGCAGCCTGCCACTCAAAGCGTTGATTGAACCCGCCCGGCAGCAGGCCCTGCTCGGATTACCCATCGATTGGTTCGCCAGTCAAAAAATCAACCAGTTTGCCCGAGGACTGCGAACTTACGAGGGCACTCGATCGGTTTATTTAACCGATGGCTTGCCGCCAACCGCTGATCTAGAAGGACGATTAACCTACCTGCCCTTACCCAACCTCGCCACAACCCTTCAGGCTGTTCAAGATGAAGGCAGCAACGCGTTTTATAATGGCGCGCTGACGCCGCACATTTTGCAGGATCTTCGCGAGGCTGGCAGCAAGATCACGGCACAGGACCTAGCGCAGTATGAGGCAATCCTGAGCGCGCCGTTGCACAGTCAATATCGCGGCCATGACATTTTTAGCGCGGGGGCCCTTACGGCGGGGCCAAGCCTAATCCACGCGCTGAAAACCTTTGAAACGATGCATCCAGACCTTGCAGACTTGCCAGATGCGGCGGCTTACCTTGCGATGGCGAAGGCCCTTCAAAAGACCTATTCCAACCGACTTGAGAACCTTGGCGAGGGTCAATTAAGCGGGAGCACCACGCACATTTGCACGGCAGATTCAGCCGGCAACCTCGTCAGTTTTACCCAGACCATCATGTCGGCTTTTGGGGCGAGGATCTTACTGCCAAATTCAGGCATCCTAATGAATAATGGCATGATGTGGTTTGACCCGAGACCCGGCGGGCACAATAGCGTTGAAGGCGGCCGCAGGCCGCTGTGCAATATGTGCCCAACCCTAGGTCGCAGCCAGAACGGCAACTGGTTTGCGGTGGGCGCTTGCGGCGGACGAAAAATCTTTCCCAGCGTGTTCCAATTGGCGATCTTCTTATCCGACTATGGCCTGTCTGTGGAAGACGCGGCCCACCAAGGCCGTATCGACGTCTCCGGGACCGACCTGGTCACGCTAATGACCGACTTGCCCGACGATATTCGAGCGCATTTACAGCAAAATCTAAGCCAGACCCGAGTTCGCCCCAACGGCGTCTCACCGAATCATTTTGCTTTACCACAAATCGTTCAAAGATCGCCTAACGGCGAACTCGAAGGCGCCTGTTTTATCCCGTCTCCACACGCCAAGGTCTCAGGGTTCTAACGGCCCAAATTCAGCAACGAGCCATTCAGCGAAGGCCAAGCTCAAGCGATTTAAGGCCGCAGGCTCAGAGTTCGTGAGAAACACGAGGCCCGATTCCGAGGCCCGATGGAAAATCATCTCGCTGCGCATCCCCCGCAAATAACCGCCATGATGTGTAAAGCCATCCAGGCCTGAAAACGCAAAGACTCGCCAACCCAAGCCGTAACCCACCTTGCTGATTCGATCATCGTTAGGATAGTGATTGTCCGAACGTTCATTGGCGATATAGCGAGATTGTAAATTTTTGAGTGGCGCGAGCGGAAGACCTTCAATCAATCCCAAATGAGCCAAAAGCCATTGCTGCATATCGGCAATACTCGCGTTCACGCCCGCGGCTGGCGCCACTTTGTAGTACCGTTGATTTCGAGGGATCACGACCCATCGCGTCTGATGCAGAACATGCGCGCTCGCTAACTGCTCATCCACCCGTGCAGAAGTTCCGACCGATGCCGTCTTCATGTTCAGCGGCGCAAACAGCCTTTGTTGGGCAAACCTGGCATAAGACATCCCGGTCGCTTTGGTCAGCGCGTCTCCGAGAAGACTAAACGCGACATTCTGGTAGCTGTAGCAGTCCCCTGGATCACAGATAAAGGGGACTTGCTGCAACCGACTCAGGATGTTTTTGTAACTTACGACATCCTCGACCAGGTTGGTATAAGCATGCGGCATCAAGCCCGAGGACTGGTTGGCGAGGTGAAACAGCTTGAGCTTTTTGGCGCGCTGAGCATCGCTCCAGTTAAGCTCGGGCAACAGCGTCGTGATGGACGCGCCCCAATGCAATTGACCCTCATCGACAGCCAAAGCAATGGCCGTCGCGGCGAAAGACTTGGACAAACTGGCTAATTGGAAGACCGTTTGCTCTGAAACGGGCCGAATATCATCCATCGCCTGGAATCCATGCAGTATCAATGGCCTGACCTTGCCTTTGATAACCAACACCGCCGCCGCACCGGGTAGGGGCTCAGCCTGCTCCCAGATCAGGGCTTCAAGCACCTGAATCGAGGCTTCGAGGGTTTCCTCAGAAGCCCGTACACTTTGAGTCGGGGCACTTTGAGCCGGGGCACTTTGCGCCAGCGCACTCTGAGTCAGGGTGCTTTGGGTCAGCGCGCACACCAACCCCAATAACCGCATCGACTTTCGCCAATGGCCCCGCACACCCCGGGAAGATGATTGCTGTCCGCCCGCTCTGTTTTTCGTCAAAGCTAGCGATCGGCTACGCTTTACCGCTACTATCTTCCTCGTCGACAGCAACACACCAAGGATTGTCACAGTGGGACTGATTGTTTTCGGGGTAGGATTTGGGTTGATCATGGGTACCGGACTTTTCTTTTTGGTCATACTGCCATTGCGTCGGGAGCGGCAAGCCTCACGCTCAACCAAATTGCAAGCTGAGCAACTCCTTGAAATAAAAGACCCGATTGATCCGAATGATTAAGCGCTAAGACCCTTCGCTCAAAACCAATGAGACCTCAGCCTGATTTTGATCGAACCCGATCACGGGCGACTCGGTTGACAAATCATCAGGACTCGGCGTCGCAAGTCCTGATTCCGAAATCTTTGCGGTCACTGTGATTTGATCAAAATCGGCAATGGATAAACCCGCCATCATGGCCATCGACTCGTCTAAAACAACCTGCAGCGGCAGATCTCCCCCTTTGCGCTTCACCACAGCAAGGGGCATGGGCGGACCCGAGACCGCCTTGGCAAACACATAGAGGGTTGACTGCGGTTTAATATCGAGGTTGGGGTCTGCCGTCACCGTCACGAGCACGCGCCGAAGGGTCCCGGGCGGCGTGGCATCTTTGCTGGCAGCACTTGCTTGATCAGTTTCAACCGACTCGAGCGCCTCGGGTAATCCGCCCAAAACGGTCGCAATCAGCGTTGCCCGTTCCCCATCGGCAAAACTGAGTGCCCGTTCAAAAAACAGTTTCGCGCGGGCCGTTTCACCACGCTTGAAGGCTTCCATGCCTAATATTTCAAGCAGCGAGACACTATTGGGTTTGAGTTTGACCGCACGCTCAAACAAAACTTTGAGATCTTCACTCAAAAGACGTCCCTGCTGCAGATAACGTGACTCTGCCAAGGCAACGGCTAGGTCACCATCTTCGGGATACCGGGCTGCCAGTGGCGTAAAGATGTCTACGGCGCGATCGAAATTGCCAAGGGTGAGCTGTAATTGGCCCAGGTAAAAGCCAACCTGTTCATTGTCCGGCGACAAAACTCGGATCGCGGCGAGTCCGCTCACCATTTCTTCTAAATCCGCCTTCGACCTGGGTTTATCCCGGTTCTGCTGCAGGCTTTCGGTAAAGGTGAGCTCCGTGAGTGCCCCTTGCGACCATCCGATATCGCCGTACCAGAGCGTGCTGACCAACATCAGAAAAACCAAACTCATGGCAAACACGCGCTTTGACCCAAAAGCTGCGCCTTGAACCGGCGCTCGCGCATCACCCACCGCCAGGAGCGGCCCAGCATCTTCCAAGAGCACCAAAGATTGATCTTCAACCTGCCCCGTATACTCCGCCTCGGTAATATCCCCGGCGGTTAAAGCCTGCGCTAATTCTTGCAACCGTTCTTCATGTAGCTGCAGATTGCCTTCGGCCTGCGCCCTGGACCCTTCGCCCTCATGTTTAACCGACCACCAAAGCGGCAACACAACAAACACCGATGCTAAAAGCAGGAGCCCAACGGCCGATAACCAAAAAAGACTCATCATCGATCCATCAACCGCTTAAGGCTTGCTCGGTCTGAATCGGACAACCCATGCCTTATCTTGCGGGACGACGCGCCCATAGACCACCAAACACTCAGGCCAATCAGAACCAAACCAAATGGACCGAGCCACAGCAGCCAGGTTTTTGCCGTCCAGCGCGGCTCATAAAGAATGAAATCGCCATAACGCTCAAACATAAACTGCTTCACTTCGGCATCGGTTTTACCCTCAATCAGTAGGCGTCGCACCGTTGCGCGCAAGTTTTGAGCGATCATCGCGTCCGATCCCGCCAGATTGGTGTTCAGGCACTGCGGGCACCGCAACATTGCAATCAAGTCGTAGTAACGTGCCTTGATCGTCTCATCCGGAAACGCTGTCGCTTCAATCGCGGCCAAACTCGGCGCACTTAAAACCCAGAACAAGCACCCGGCCAACGCCCAGCGGCCCATCATGATGCATCCTTTAAATTTTGAATGAGCGGCGCGAGGGTTTCTTCAAACACCTTTTGGGTGACCACCCCAACGTGCCGATAGCGGATGATGCCGTCTGCATCCACTACAAAGGTTTCAGGCGCACCATAAACCCCTAAATCGATCGCCAGAGTCCCGGCTTGATCGACGATATGGAACGCGTAAGGGTCACCCCAGCGCTCTAACCAGGCGCGCGCCGCGTCTGAGTCATCATTGTAATTCACCCCAATAATGCGCAGACCCGTTGTTTCAAAAATTCGAGTGAGCTCCCCATGCTCTGCAATACAACTCGGGCACCAAGTTGCCCAAACATTGAGCAACGAGACTTCACCGGTTAGATCCGCCGCGGTGAGCGCTTGCTCCGCCTGCAACAAGTTCGGCAGCTCGAAATCGGGCACCGGGTCGTTTAGTTTTTGCGAGGGCAAAAGATGCGGGTCTGACAATTGAAAGCCAAACCAAAGCAGCACCACGATGCCTGCAAACACGATAACGGGAATCAACACACTTTGTTTAGCCATGCGTTGGCTCCACACTCGGGGCTGCAGGCGTCTGTCGCGTTCGGCGCGCAATCGGCGCCCGATAACGGCGATCAAAAATCGAAAGCACGCCACCCAGCGCGATCAAAATGCCCCCGATCCAAATAAACCGAACCAAAGGCTTAACGTGCACGCGGACGGCCCAGGCGCCATTTTCTAGCGGCTCACCCAGCGCAACATAGATATCCCCTAACCATCGCACCTGAATATCCGCTTCGGTCATGATCGATTGACTGGCAAGGTAACGCCGCTTTTCCGGAAACAACGTGGTGATGGATTCACCTGCCCGCAACACCTCAACGCGCCCTCTATCGGCGACATAATTCGGGCCTTCGACATTATCCGTTCCATAAAACCGCACGTCATACGCGCCCACTTGAGCCAAATCACCCGGCGCCATGTACAGATCGGCCTCTTCGCTCAGCATCACCGTTGTCACGATGCCAAGGGCCGTGACCGCAATGCCAGCATGACCTAAGACCATGGCATAGACGGCCAGAGGTTGCTTGAACAATCGGCTGAACGGATTCGATTTTTGCCGCACGCGCCGATGCAGTTCATGCCCTAAATTCAGCACGATCATAAACGCGAGCCAGGCAACCCCAATGATCCAAAGCTTCAACGGCCCCATCGCAACCGAGACCCCAACCGCCGCGACAACGGCAATTACTGAGAAGACGCCCTGCCCAGCGGTCAACCGTGATCGCTCGGTTGCCCACCATCGGCTGCGATGACTCAAAACCATCAGCGCCATGAGCGCCAGCATCAGGGGTACAAACACCGCATTGAAATACGGCGGGCCTATCGAGATTTTGTCGCCGCCTGTCAGCGCTTCATAACCTAAGGGATACAGCGTGCCAAGCAACACCACGGCTGCACTGACTGTGAGCAGTACATTATTACCCAGGATAAAGCTCTCTCGTCCCGAGCGTTTGAAGGTCACTCGACTGCGCAGATCCCAGGCCCGCGCGCCATAGAGCAACAAAGACCCGCCAATGACCAGCACCAAAAATACCAAAATCGCAGCGCCACGCTCTGGGTCCACCGCGAAGGCATGAACGGACGTCAGAACGCCGGAACGCACCAGAAACGCCCCCAGCAAACTAAACGAAAACCCGAAGATCGCCAGTAACACGGTCCAAGACTTGAACACACCGCGTTTTTCGGTGGCCGCCAGAGAATGGATCAAGGCGGTTGCGATCAACCAGGGCACAAACGAGGCATTCTCAACCGCATCCCAAAACCACCAACCGCCCCAACCCAGTTCGTAATAAGCCCACCAGCTCCCAAGCGTAATGCCCATCGTCAAAAACGCCCACGCCAAATTCGTCCAGGGGCGTGACCAGCGCGCCCAACTCACATCCAAGGTATTACCCCAGAGGCTGGCAATGGCAAAGGCAAAGGGTACCGACAGGCCAACATACCCCATGTAGAGCAGTGGTGGATGCACGATGAGCCCAAAATCCTGGAGGAGCGGGTTCAAGTCCGCGCCCTCGGCAGGATAAAATGGCAACGCGCGCTCAAACGGGTTCGAGGTCAGGAGTAAAAAGAGATAAAAGCCAAAGCCTAACGCCGCCAGGCAGATCAAAACCCGCGCCCGCATATCGACGGTTAACGGCGCTGAAAACCGAGCGACCATCATGGTCCAAATCGACATCACCAGGGTCCACAGCAGAAATGACCCTTCGTGGGCGCTCCAGAGCGCCGACACCTTAAATTGCAGCGGTAACCGGGTATTAGAGTGATTCGCGACATACGCCACAGAAAAATCATCCGTCACGAAGGCATAGATCAGCGCCAGAAACCCAAGTAGCGTAAAAACAAAGACGCCGTAAGCAAGGCTCACGGCTGACGCCAAAAGCTGCGAGTTGTTCTGCTTTAAGCCAATGCTTGGCAGCACAACTTGCAGAAGCGCCAGCAGGCACGCGATCACCACACAAAAATGGCCGAGCTCAACAATCATGGCTGCAAAGCATCCTGCCGCGTCGCGTCCAACGCCATCGCGACTTCAGGCGGCATATACTTTTCATCATGCTTGGCGAGAATCTCTTCCGCAAAAAACACGCCATCCTTGCTCAGCGTGCCGGTTGCGACGACCCCTTGGCCTTCGCGAAACAAGTCGGGAAGGATCCCGGTGTAGCGAATCTCAAAAGCGGCGCCGGCTAAATCCGAGACAGTAAAAGCGACCTCAAGCGACGCGTCAGAACGCCGAATTGAGCCGACTTCAACCATGCCGCCGGCTCTGACTCGGGCCCCAAGGGGCACCTCGCCCGCAAGGACCTGTACCGGTGTGTAAAACAAATTAATATTGCTGTTCAATGCTTTCAGAACGAAGGTCACCGCCAGGCCTAACCCGCAAACCAGGGCTAGAACGAGCAATAACCGATTCCGTCGTTGCGGCTTCATGACACCCAATTTCATAGGTCAAACTTCGCTTTGCCCTGGACCAAATGCTGCCGCCGCAACCAAGATCGATGACGACGCGCCTCGGTCAATAGCAGCCCCAATAGGGTCAACCCCGTTAACCCATAAGAGGCAAAAACATAGGTGGCGTAACCACCCATTGCTAAGAAGGCGGTTATTGTCTCAAAGCTCATTGTTTCATCATCTGCTGGACCCAATCCGATCGCACTTCTCGTCTTACGATTTCATGACGCAAACGAATCAACCAAGTTAGAAAAAACCAGCAATAAAATCCAACAACCATCACCAGGAGCGGCCCCCACATCGAAAACGGCATTGCGGGCGCCTCGGTGAGCGTGAAACTTGCCGGCTGATGCAGGGTAAACCACCAATCAACGCTGTACTTTATGATTGGCAAGTTAATCAGCCCAATCACCGCTAGGACCGATGCGGCCCGGCCTGCCGTCTGGCTTTGACCCGCTGCATTTCTGAGCGCGAGCACCCCAGCGAACAAAAAAAACAAGATCAGGGTCGAAGTTAAGCGCGCATCCCACACCCAATAGGTTCCCCACATGGGTTTGCCCCAGAGTGACCCGGTTGCAAGTGCTAAAAGGGTTATGCAGGCGCCAATCGGGGCCACCGCTTGAACCGCTGCATCCGCAATCTTGAGACGCCAAATTAAGGAAATAAGCGCCATGACCGCCATCATGGCATAGCTTGATTGCGCCAAGATCGCTGCCGGCACATGGACATACATAATTCGAACGCTTTCGCCTTGTTGATAATCGGCAGGCGCAATCAACAAGCCCCAGAACACACCGGCGCCTAAAATCAACCCGCTCGCCAACGCCAAAACGGGTATCAGCGCGCCGCTGCGATGGTAAAAAAACTTTGGGCTACCCCATTGGTGAAACCAACGCCACACGATCGATCTACCTTAAAATTCTCAGCGCCAATTGTAACAGGTCTGCCGCCACAGGCTTAACGGCTAACCGCTATTTTTGCGACTATGGCCGTCGCAAAGGGCAAGGTCACAAGCGATAGACACAGCAAGGCGGCCAACATGTAGCCATAAAAGGCCTCGCCCCCAGTCGTCGCCCACTGGGTACCAAGGATCAAGGTTGGCACCAGAAATGGGGCGATCAAGATTGGCAGCAACGCACTGCTTTGATTCAATCCAACCGTCAGCATGGCGCCCAAGATACAAAACAAACTTAAAATCGGGGATCCCAGAACCAGTGAGGCCATCAGCCAAACAATGTTCTCCGAGGTCATCGCAAGCATCGCGCCCAGCACGGGGGCCATCAGCAGCAACGGCAGGGCGCAACTGACCCAATGCGCCATACTTTTGACCAAGCACACCCACCACAAGGGGTAGTGGCTCAGCACCATTTGCTCCAGACTGCCATCTGCGTAATCGCTTGCCAGGCTTTTATCCGCCGCCAGCAAGCACGAAAGGAGCATCACCACCCAGATCAAACCAATCCCCAGAGGTTCCAGCTGGTCAGGGTCTGGGGTAATCGCCAACGGAAACAATGTAATGACCAATACGGCAAACATCAGCGACTGAATTGCCCCAGCCGGAGACCTGAGCATGATTTTTAGCTCTCGAAGCAACAGCATCATGATTCGGCCTTAAGGCGCAATTGCGTCGCGGACGCAAACTCTGGGATGCCCTGGTGACTACTGAAAATCAGGATCCCGCCGGACGCAAGATGCGCTTGACAGACCTCGGACAAGACAGAGCGTCCTGGTGCATCCAGGGCACTGAAGGCCTCATCCAGCAGCCATATCCGGGCCGAGGTCAGAATCAAACGCGCCAACGCCACGCGCTTCTTTTGGCCTTCGGAGAGAGCGCTGCAGGGCTGATCCAGTTCAGCGGACAGCTGAAACCGCGCTAAAGCAGCCGTTAACAGCGCTGGCGTCAGCTGGATTTCGTTGAGCTTGAGCAAAAATTTTAAATTTTCAATCGGCGTTAACTGATCATTCACCGCATACCGGTGACCCAGGTAGAGGATCGCTGCTTTGTCCTCAGTGATCACCCGACCGTCGTAATCTTCAAATAATCCAGCCAGAATTTTAAACAAGGTTGTCTTACCCGAACCATTTTCACCGACGATTTGCAACGCCTGGCCCGGCAGGGCAGTGGCATTCAAGTCTTTGAAAAGATAACGATCTTGGCGAAAGCAGCTTAAGGATTCGATCTGCAGCATCTGGCTTTCTCTTGACTCATGGGGTCAGTATACGATGAGATGCGCGAAATGTGATCCAAGATCATGGGAAGTTTCGCGTATACTGGCGGCTCCATTTTGTGAGTAATCTCCATGTTGTTTTCCAGCGCGACCATTTTAAGTTTCTCAGACACCCTACCGGAACACTTTGACGCCTTGCTGGCCAATGAAGCCTTCGAGCCGTGCAGCTCATTCAGTCAAAGTACTTTTGGTTGGGTCTCACCCCTACCCGATGGCTTCACCGATCTAACCCGTCAATTTGGTAATCGTGTTTTATTTTGCGGAAAACGCGAAGAAAAGGTGATTCCAACCAGTGCCCTGCAAGAACTCATCTCTGAGAAATCGAATCACTGGACAAGCCTCGAAGGCCAAAAGCCCTCCTCAAAACAGCGGCTACAGTTCAAAGAAGCAGCCCTCAGTGAGCTGTTGCCCAGAGCGCTGAGTAAACATCGACGAATACTCGGTTACATCGATCCAGCCGCCGGGCTCCTGGTCATCAATAGCGCGTCCGCGACCGACGTCGACACGTTTTTAAATTACCTTCGGATGACCCTTGGCACGCTTGCTGTCACCCGCATCGAATCCAAGCAGTCGGCCGGTCAATTGTTCACCCAATGGTTGAAAAGAAATCAGCCGCCACCCGGATTCGAGCTTGGCAATGCTTGCGACCTCTTTGACCAAGAAGACGGATCCAGCATTACCTGTCGAAAGGTCGCGCTTCAGAGCAAAGAGATTCTGGCCCACATCGACACGGGTAAGCTCTGCAGCAAACTCAGGCTGACCTGGGATCAGAGCCTGTCGTTTACCCTGGATAAAGACTTGGTTCTGAGCCAGATCAAATATGAGGCGCTCACCGAGCAAGCTGACGACTTAGACGGGCTTGAGCCAGAAATTGCGGCGCTTGCGGAACTGGATGCACAATTTGCACTGCTCAGCCAGGAACTCGCCCAACTTTACCCCAAGTTAATTTCCGTTTTTAAGTAAACAAGGCCAAGCGGCTGGTCCACCTCACGCTTTGAGGCCTTTAAGCGCCAATTGTTTGGAGCCCACCAAGGCCAGGGGCACAATGAGCACACAGGCGCTTAAGTAGACCAGCCAAGACCACCCAAAGCTAAACAAGAAAAACCCGGAAGACAGGGCCGCAACGGCCTGCATTGCAAAGACAATGAAGTCATTGCAGGCCTGGACCTTGAACCGTTCATTGGCTTCATAGGTTCGAGTCAGTAAGGCCGTCCCGCCTAAATACATAAAGTTCCAGCCAATCCCTAGTAGCACCAGCGCCCACCAGTAATGCATGAGGTGCCGACCCAAAAACGCAACAGCCAAACACAAGATCAAGACCCCCGCACCCGCCGTAATCATGCGAGAAGGCCCGTAGCGGTCTAATAAAAAGCCACTCACCAACGAGGGTAAAAACATCGCCATAATATGGCTTTGAATGACCCAGGCAGTATCAACCAGACTGAATTGATCAAAGTGATGCATCGCAACCGGTGTCGCCGTCATTAAAAGACTCATGATGCTCCAGGCGGCCACTGAGGCCGCAATCGCAATTTTGAAATCCAGTTGTTGCGCAATTTGCCACAAAGACCGACCGCCCGAACCTCCGACTTCTGGCTCACATCTCTCCGGAACATAGAAGGACAAGACCATTCCAGCGCCCGCCATTAGGACTGATAAGCCTAAAAAGGATCCCGCATAGACCGCATTCGGCACCAGGTCCTGCAAAAGGGTTGCCGTTTTAGGCCCAAGGTAGGCGGCCACCATCCCGGCTAACATCAAGACGGATAACGATCGACCAAGCCGGGCAACCGGGACGGATTCCGCAACCGCAAAGCGGTACTGCTGCACAAAGGCGTTGTGGCTACCAATCAGAAACGTCGCACCACAAAGCAACCAAAAAGCACCCGCCTGTATCGCAAAGGCCGCGAGCAACCCAGCGACCACCGCGTAGCCCGACGCAAACAAAAAGCCGCTACGTCGACCAAACCGCCGCATGATAAAAGAAGCTGGAATGGTCGAGGCGGCCGTTCCAAGAATCATCAAGGCCACCGGCAGGGTTGCCAGTCCTGGCGTTGGCGCAAGTTCGGCGCCAATAATGCCGCCGAGCAAAACAACGATTGGGGCACCGGTCTGCGCCATACAGGCTGCGAGGGTTAACACCACCAAAGTCCGGTTCATCCAAGCTCCTTAAGATTTGACCCAAACGCATCAAGGCGCTGGCTAAAACCAGCCGTTCCATTGAGGGGTTGCCAGAGTATGTCGGGATTGCTGGTTTGAGTAAATGTGTGTGACGTGGTTCAATTTCGCTCGAGACAGGAGATCGATCAACATGCTGCATTTAAAGGACCCGTCATCGTCAGAAGCCAACCCCCTCGACTTGGTTATTGTTGGCGCTGGTTTTGCTGGACTCTACGCGCTGCAACGAGCACTCAGTAGCGACCGGACTGCGGTTGCCATTGAGCGTGGCGGTGATGTTGGCGGCACCTGGTACTGGAACCGATATCCTGGCGCCCGATGCGACGTCCAAAGTATGGAGTACTCGTACTCCTTCAATGATGCGCTACAACAGAACTGGTCCTGGACCGAACGCTACGCCGCCCAGCCGGAAATATTACGGTACGCCAACCATGTTGCGGACCGATTCGAATTACGACCCCATATTCGATTCGAGACTTTGGTCGTTGCGATGACGTTTTTAGAAGCAACGGGACTCTGGCGAACTGAAACCAACTCTGGGGAAATTTTCTTCAGCCGCTTTTGCATTATGGCAACCGGGTGTCTCTCCTCAACCAATCTTCCAGACTTTGTCGGTCGAGACGACTTTCAAGGCGAGGCTTACCACACGGGCACCTGGCCCCATGAACCGGTGGACTTTACCGGCAAGCGGGTTGGCATTATCGGCACCGGCTCCTCGTCAATCCAATCCATTCCGATCATAGCGGCCGCTTGCGCGCATTTAACCGTGTTTCAAAGAACGCCCAACTACTCCATTCCTGCTCACAATGGCCCGATAGACCAAGACTATGCGCAGGAGATCAAAGCGCATTACGAGGACTTCAGAGGGCTGAATCGCCAAATGTTTGCTGGCTTTGGCGCCCACCAATCCCGCTGGGAGGACTCGGTCTTTGATCTCGATGAACCCGAGCGCAAGGAGCGCTTCGAAGCAAGATGGCAAGAAGGCGGACTTGGGTTCAGTAGTAGCTTTAGCGACACGGGGAGCAATCTTGAGGCCAATCAAATTGCCGCAGAGTTCGTCCGCAATAAGATTCGGACCCTCGTGAGCGATCCCGAGACCGCTGAACGGCTCTGTCCGGATCAGGTTATCGGCTGCAAACGGGTTTGCGTTGACACCAACTACTACGAGACTTACAACCGTCCGAACGTTGATCTGGTGAGTGTCAAAGATCATCCGATCGAGCGCATTACCCCAACGGGCTTGATCACCAACGGCACCCAGTATGACTTTGATATGCTGATTTTCGCGACTGGGTTTGATGCCATGACCGGCACCCTCCTAAAAATCGACATCCAAGGTCGGGCCGGTATGACCCTTGCTGAGACATGGTCTGCAGGACCGAAAACCTATTTAGGCTTGGCAATTAACGGATTTCCGAACCTCTTTACCGTATCGGGCCCAGGAAGCCCCTCTGTGCTGTCGAACATGATTGTCACGATCGAGCAGCACATTAATTGGATTATGGATTGCCTGGACACGATGAAACAGCAGCAAACGAGAACGATCGAAGCCACCGCTGAGGCGGCGTCAAACTGGGTCGAATCTGGCAACGCCATCGCAGCCGGGACCTTGTTTCCAACCTGTAACTCTTGGTATCTCGGCGCTAATGTCCCCGGAAAACCCAGAATCTTTATGCCCTATGTTGGCGGTTTTCCGAGCTATGTGGCGATCTGCGAACAAGTCAAAAACGAGGGGTATCAAGGCTTTGTTTTTTCAAAATAACTTGTTTAAAACTCGATGTAGGCCGCAGCCAAACAGTGCCTGGGTAACCTTGCAATGATGGGCGCCTTTGATGCGGTGTTAATCCTTGCTGGTGACGCTGACCGCAACGCGCCAACCCTTGCCTGCCTGGCCGATCAAGCTGCAGAGGCCTTTCACACAGGCTTAACCAGCAGTCTGATTAGCACGGGTTGCTGTCACCACACCCTTGATTTGTTTCCGGGCAGAACCGAGGCCCAGTGCTTGCGCGACCTCTTAATCGAGCGTGATGTGCCGAGCAGCAATATCTTTACCGAAGAGCGATCGGCGGACCTTTTGGGCCGCATCCATTACGCCCAACAGCGACTCCTTGAGCCCTGCGCTTGGCACCATCTGCTGCTGCTTTGTCCGGGCGCCACGTCCGACAGGCTTCAAGCGGTCATCGAAACCTGTTTTGATGCGTCCTTTTCGATTCATTGGCCGGATACTTGCGCCGAGCCTTCGCGAAACCAGCGTCTGGATCTTGATGCATTGGTTCAACGCCAACTTGACCCCAGTTTTGATCCTGCGCGCCTTGAGGATGCGCTCAAGGCAGTCAAAGCACGTGGTCTACCCAGAGCGCTCACAGACGAAACCCCGTCTTAAGACCGGATTCGCGCATCGCGCTCGGCCTTGACGGACGCAACCCACAGCGCTGGTTCCACAACCGTGGGCCGAATCATCCGTGATTTTAAGGGGTTGTTTTTAGCGGGCTGTTCTCGGTCCGTCGAACCTTAATCCCATACGTTCAGGGCACCAAAATTCCTGGAATTACTCGGCCCCGCCTCGTCGAACTAGTGCGTGACACCGACCGTCTCGATCCCCTATGATTTTGCTTTTAAGGGAGATTCCGATGCAATCGATAACCTTACGCGTTGCCATAACCTTAACGGTGGTCGTTGCGGGCGCTTTTATTCAGATTCCAACCAGCTTCGCCGAAGAAATCCACAGATCCCTTGACCCGGCCGTCATGACCCGTGATGCGCACTTGGCCGCGCCCAGTGAGGCGACTGAAGAGACCATCATCATCAAGGTCGTTGACGAGGACGGCCTGCCAGCACCAGCCGAGCGGAAAATCAAAATTATTCGCGCCGGGTCGGCCAACGCACTGGATTCAACCGCCATCCATCGCCTTTTAAAAGAGGGCCTCGGCGACAAAAACCTACCGCCTGATGTGATGGCTAGGTTGCATGACGCGCTCAATCAAGACAACCCGCTTTCGGATATGAATGTCGATGTCATCGTCAATGATCAAGGCGGGCACCATGTCGTCGTTCGCGATTTCAACCCTTCAAAAGCGGGTATGGATCACAGGATGCGACCGAATCAAGGGATCCATTGGATGGAAAAAGCCCCGCCCGATGAAGCCGCGCCGCTCAATGAAAAAGCCGCTGAGTGTATTTTAAAATCACTCACGAAAGTCACCACAGAATCGGGCACGCGCCTGCTTCGAGAAGCCTGCCAGGCTGCCTACCCAGATGTCTCAAACTAGCGGGTTGCGATGCTTAGGTGAGGTCAATCATAACCTTGCCAACAACCTCACGATCGACGATGAGTTGATAACCCGCTTTGATGTCCTGAAGTGGCAGCACATGGGAGATGAAAGGTTTGATGCGATCCGCGGCCAACCAACGCATGAGGGTCTGCAATTGACGCTCTGCCTCGGCTGGCCGATGCTTGCGCAAACCACCCACCGTGTAGCCAATGACCGCGGCATCTTTTACTAATAGATGATTGGTCTTGGCCAGTGCCGGTCGACCGCTGGCAAACCCCACCACCAAAATCCGACCGAAGGGCGCAATACAGCGAACCGATTCATCAAAGATATCACCACCGACCGGGTCAAAAATGACATCAGCGCCCCGAGTTTCGGTTAATGCCCGAAGTTCAGATCGAAAGCCTTGGTCGCCGAGTAAAATCGTTTCAGCACCATACCGAGCAACCACCGCCTGTTTCGCCTCGGTACTGACGACGCCGATGACCCGAGCACCGATCTGCAGCCCAACATCCACAGCAGCAAGCCCAACCCCGCCTGCGGCACCCTGCACTAAAAGCGTTTCGCCTGGCCTCAATTGCGCCCGCTGCAACCCATCTATTGCGGTTTGATAGTTATTTCGAAAGGAGGCGGCAATCATTAAATCGATCCCAGCCGGTACTTTTGTTGCTTGGCTGGCCAGCACGGTTTGAAACCGGACACACCCGGTTGGAACCAACACGGCGTCGCCTTTCGAGTAGTGCTGAACCGAAGACCCAACCGCCACAACCCGGCCAGATGCCTCACCGCCCACAATAAAAGGAAATGGCGATTGAACTTGATAGTCGCCCGAGAACTTCACGAGATCACTAAACTGAAGGCCCGACGCGTTCAGCGCAATTTGAATCTCCGCGGGTCCTGGCGGCTTTGGATCCGGCATCGCTTGCACAACCAATTCCAAATGGCTACCCGAGCGAACACAAACCGCGGCCAAATTGGGCTTGTCTGGCGCAATCACCCCATCTTGCTCGTTGTTTTTAGGTGATCCAGCAGACGCTCAACCAGCACCCGAGTCATTTCGATTTTACTGAGCAGTTCAACCCGTCGCTCGATTGCCGGGCCGATATCGCCAGACGACCGCAAGCCGTCAATTTCTTGGCAACATCGGCTCAGCTCGACGAACCCCAGCATCCCAGCCGTTGGCTTCAAAGCATGCGCCACATCAACGACCTGTTCCGCCGAAATGACCCCCGCCTTCTCGGTTGTTAGTGCGCGAGTCAGGCTTGACTTGAATGCCTCCGTCAGCTCTATCGCAAGCTCAATCCCCATTTCCTCGATCAATAAGTCTACGTCAGGGTTAGAGCCTTCAGCGGAGGGAGAGCCTTCAGCGGAATAAGCGCCGTCAGCGGAATAAGCGCCTTCAGCGGAGGGAGAGCCTTCAGCGGAATAAGAGCCGTCAGCGGAATAAGAGCCGTCAGCGGAATAAGAGCCTTCAGCCGAATAAGCGCCTTCAGCGGAGGATTGCGCAACATCGCTTGCGCGACGCATTTGATTGGTGTCCTGCGCAACCGCTCTCGGATCAACCGGTGACTTAACCGTGACCACCGCAGGCGGGGGAGGCGCGTATTGTCGCGCAAGGGTTAACAACTGTCCGACTGAAAAAGGCTTACTGAATAGACCTGTAAACAGGTTAATCACCTGCTCACTACCTGCAAAATTGAGAGAAGCACTCATTGCAAAGGCGGGCACCTGAGCCAGTTCGGGGGAGCATGCTTTGATGGCTCGTAAAACCTCATCGCCTTTCATGCCAGGCATATTAATGTCTAAGAGGAATAGATCAGGAATACCGTCAAACTCCGACAAGGCGTTTAGCAACGCTTCGCCATCGGCAAAACCATGCACGGTCGCGCCATATCGCGGCAATAGATTTTCAACAATGATGCGGTTTGCTTCCATATCGTCGACCACAACCACTTGCATTCCTGCAAGCACATGATCAACGTTTTGAGTGGCCGTCACGGCAACCTCAGCCGCTGCTGACTCGAGCGGCAACGCTAACGTAAACACCGTGCCGCCGCCTTGACGCGCCGAGACCGCAATCTCCCCACCCATTAGATCGGTCAGATTCTTAACGATGGTCAACCCAAGGCCGGTGCCCCCAAATGTTCGGTCGTGCTGATCATTGGTCATCACGAAGGCCTCAAACAACGACGCCATCTTTTCTTCCGGAATACCAATGCCCGTATCCATAACGGCAAAATTTAAAACCGGGTCGGCCGTGATCTCGAGACCCACACTGCCCTTCTTGGTGTACTTAATGGCATTCGACAACAGGTTATTCAATATTTGTCGAACTCTAAAATCATCGCCTTTGAAAAACCGTTGGCGGATTTCTTCTTCGTAGTAAAGGTCCAATGTGAGTTGCTGACCCATGGCCATCGGTTGCATCAGGGCGATAATGTCGCTCGCCAATGCCACGGGAGAAAAGGTAACCTTTTGAAGCACCATTTTCCCCGCTTCGACCTTACTGTAATCCAGTACGTCATCGAGGATTTGGCGCATAAACCCGGCACTGGTAATCGCTGTGCTAAGCAATTTTTGGTCATTGCCATCACTGTCTCGACTCAGAAGTTCTAAAATCCCTTGGATGCCATGCAACGGATTTCTGATTTCATGACTAATGGTTGCAAATAAGCGCTCTTTTTGCTGAATTTCGCTCGCCGCTTTTTCAGAGGCTTGACTCAACATTTGATTCTGGCTCCGGAGCGCCTTCATCAACTCTTTATTTTCACGCTCTAGTTGCTGCGCCTCGATGAGTTTTCGAAGGCTGATTTTCAACGCATCATCAACCCAAGGCTTTTCGATGTACTGCGAAAACCGACCTTCATTGACGCCATCAATGACCAACTTTAAATCTGCATTACCGGACATCAAAACCCTTGCCGCATCCCAACCTGCGTCTTGCACCGCGCCCAAAAACTCAAAGCCGTCCATTTCGGGCATTCTAAGATCAGACAGGATGATGCTCACGGGTTCTTGATCTAAAATTAAGAGCGCATCTCTACCCGAGCCTGCCGTTAAAATACGGTAGCCTTCTCGGCGCAATAACCGCTGCAACGCGCTGAGTATTCGCGGCTCGTCATCGACCAGCAGGATAATCGGCGGGCTTTCTTCAACAGGCGTCATCATCAAACTAACCTTGATTTATCGAGACAATTATCAACTGACAATCATTATCCGTGTGAACCGTGATCTTAGACAAAACCATCCCCGCAGCCTAGTTAAGATTTTTTTACGCGCAGCACATGTTAACTCGTGTAGGATCGATTCATCATTGTGCAAAGATGACCCGCATGCAACCGCCACTAAAACCATTTACCCTCGCGGCCTATTCAGGCGTTGCCCTGCCGATGGCTGCAATGGGGATGCCTATTGCCGTTTACCTGCCGAGATTTTACAGCGAAGGCTTAGGGTTATCGTTAATTACCGTTGGCCTGATCTTCACCCTCGCCAGAGTCTGGGATGTGGTGACGGATCCCGCCATGGGCTACCTCATCGATCGCGTGGAAACCCGATGGGGGCGAAGAAAGCACTGGATCGCACTCGCCGTGCCCATTCTGGTGGTATCCGTCTATCAGGTTTTCATTCCATCGCCTGAGGACGTCAGCGGTGGTTATCTTCTTTTCTGGCTGATCATGCTCTACATCGGCTACACCATGATGGCCATCTCGCATCAATCCTGGGGCGCCGAGCTAGCGAACAGTTATGATGATAGAACCCGGCTTTTTGGCTGGCGTGAAATTTTCGTGATCGCAGGAATGACCATTGTCCTTGCGCTACCCGCCTTGCTTGAGTCAACGGGTATCGATGAGCAACAGTCTAAAGTCGCTAGTATGGGATGGTTCTGTATTATCCTGTTTCCGTTACTTGCACTACCAACCCTTATTTTCGTACCGGACCAACGGGCCAGTGGCCGTAGTTCGCTGTCCATTAAGGCCCAATTCTCACTGCTCATGTCCAATCAACTCATGTGGCGACTACTCGCTGCGGATTTTTTGGCGGGCTTTGGTACCGCGGTCAGTGGCGCCCTGTACATCTTTTTTGCCAGCAATTACTTCGAGTTGCCCGGGCACGCCAGCCTTGCCTTGCTGCTCTACTTTGTTGCCAGCTTTCTGGCCATGCCGCTTTGGATGAAGCTTGCCGTAAAACAAGGTAAAGCGCGCGCACTCATTATTGCGCTTGGCTACGGCGCCTTAATCAACTTGATCATGATTCCGCTTGCTGAGCCTGGCAACGCGGTTGTGCTCTGGTGTTTCACCTTATCTTACGGCGTTGCTTTTGGCGCAGCCCCAACCTTGTTGCGAACTATGATGGCGGACCTAACTGATCTGGATGAACTCGACTCAGGGGAGAAGCGGGCCGGGCTCTTCTTTGCGATGCTCACGACAACCAACAAACTGGGCGCTGCCGTGGCTGTTGGCCTTTCCTTTACGATTCTCGAAGCGGTTTTCGCGTTTCAACCTGGCGCTGAAAATTCTGACGAGGCCTTGTGGGGGCTGTTATTGACCTACTCTCTGGGCACCGCCGCAGGCCTATTGCTTGCGATACTGCCCATGATCAACTATCCCTTGAATCGCGCCCAGCATCAAAAAGTTCGGGATCAACTTGACGCCCGACACTGAGAGAGCCGCGAGATCCATTCAATCTAATTCAAGTGACGGCTCGTAAGCTACAGCAAACCTTAGGGCCGAACACGATGACTGAAACCTCCCAGCCGGCAGAACTCTATTTTGACGGCAGCTGCCCACTCTGTTCGATCGAAATGCGTCACCTCAAGCGGCATAAGCGTGATTCGCTCAAGTTGACGGACATCCATCAAGCCACTGATTTAACGCCGGATAACAAACGCGATTTTTTGAGCCGTTTGCATCTTCGCAAACCAGATGGCGTCGTCCTCATGGGGCTCGATGCAAGCGTCTATGCGTGGCAGCAAACCCGGTTTGGTTTCTTCTGGTCCTGGTTACGGTGGCCGCTGATCAAACCGGTTGCTGATTTTGTTTATGCCCGGTGGGCAAAAAATCGATTTGACCGCCTTTATCCATGAGGCAAGCGGTCATCATCGGCGCCAGTGGCGGGCTAGGTGGCGCCCTAGCAAGCCTGCTCCTCAAGACCGAGGGTTGGCGAGTTCTCGGCACCTATCACTGCACAGAGCCGCTATGGCAACACCCTTTGATGACCTGGCAGCGTCTGGATGCGCGCATTGAGCAGGAGATTGCCGCCCTTGTTACCCGCCTTCCTAAAATCGATCTTTTGATCAACGCAATTGGGATCCTAACCAGTCATCACCAAGGTCCTGAGAAAAGCATTCGGCAATTTGATGCTGAGCACTTGATGAGAACCTTTGAGATCAATACCACCCCGATCTTGAACCTTGCCAAGCATGCCCAACCCGCACTCAAAGCCAGCCATGAACCTAAAATCCTCGCGCTATCTGCTCGCGTTGGATCGATTGCCGACAATCATTTAGGCGGCTGGTATAGCTATCGATGCGCAAAAGCCGCGCTCAATATGGCGGTCAAGACCCTCGCGATCGAGTGGCAAAGAAGCCTGCCCAAGGCGACCCTCATCGCCTATCACCCCGGTACCGTCAGAACAGCGCTTTCAGAACCCTTCCTCAATCCAGCCTCCGCCCGAATCATCCTGAGTCCAGCGCAAGCAGCCGCGCACTGCCTGCAACTGCTCGAGGCGATCACGCCAACCGACACCGGGACCTTTTGGGATTGGCAAGGCCAAAAGATTCCTTGGTAAATCATCCGATCTTTGTTAGAAAGCAAGAAGCAGATCGCTAAACCTGTGTTCACGGCGTACTGGTGTTAGCCTGGTGCGTCCTCAACCGGGCACCTTTTGGTTATTCATTCCGCCGAGCATTAAATGATCTGGGTTTTCCGCCGTTCTCGCTAATGACGACGGACCGTTAACAGGGAGTAAAGTATGAAAGGCATTGTTATGAATATTCTGGCCGAGATGGTGGAAACCCAACTCGGTTTGGAAGAATGGAACGCCGTGCTTGACGAGGCGAATGAGAGCGGCGTCTATACCTCAACCGCCATTTACGACGATGAACGACTTCTCAATCTCGTCGGCATTATCAGTCAACGCAATAATATCCCCGCGAGCGATCTTGTCTTTGCCTTTGGCCAATTCATGTTTCCCGCCTTCTACAAACGTTATCCTCAGCTGATCGATGGCCACTCAAATATGCTGGATTTTTTAGAGTCGTTAGACAGCGTCATTCACGTCGAGGTTGTTAAACTCTATCCTGGCGCCATCACACCCGGATTCGAGCCGGACCGACGCGGTGAAGATCAATTGTTTTTGAAGTATGAATCTGATCGGAACCTCTGCCGATTGGCTGAGGGCCTGATCGACGGCGCGGCACTACATTTCGGCCGAGGTTACACCATCGCTCACGCGCCCTGTGCGCATCACGGCGCAGACCACTGTGGGCTGCTGGTGAACTTGGTCTAACCTGTGTCAGACAATCCGTATGAAAAGGCCTATCAACGCGAAAAATCTGCCCGCAATGAGGCGGAGCATTTGCTCGAAGACTTGTCTCGCAAACTCTATGAAAAAAATGAGGAAGTAAACCAACTCTACGAAGACCTTAAACGAAACCAATCGATTATGGTCCAGCATGAAAAACTCGCATCGGTTGGCGAGTTAGCTTCAGGCATTGCGCACGAGATCAACAACCCAGTGGGGTTTTGCCTTACGAATATCAACACACTGCATGATCATCTCCCGATCTTGCTCGACGCCTGCGATGCTGGATCCCCCGAATGGGATGACGCGACCCGCGCTGAAGCTCAATACATCCGAGAGGATTTACCGGCCCTGGTTCGAGAAACCCTTGACGGCTTAATCAGCATTCAAACGATCGTTCGGGACCTGCGGTACTACTCGAGAAATAGTAGTCAAGACTCGTTCTCAGGCGCCGATTTGAACCAAGGCATCAAAGCCACCCTCAATGTGCTTCGAAACAAAATCAGCGCGCAATACCCGATTCATTTAAACCTGGGTGACATCCCCTTAATCAGCTGTAACCAAGGCAAACTGAATCAGGTGTTTACCAACCTCATTCTTAATGGGCTGCAAGCCATGGGCGACTCGGGCAACCTTTATATCGACAGCTATCAAGATGCCGATCAAGTCGTCATTCGTATTTCGGACGACGGCCCCGGTATTGACGATGCAATCGCACTGGAGATCTTTCAGCCGTTTTATACCACCAAGAAGGTGGGCGAAGGCACTGGGCTCGGCTTATCAATCAGTCGCAGCATCATCACTGAGCTGCATGCGGGTCAGCTCAGACTCGTTGATGATGGTCGCGGCCAGGGCGCAACCTTTGAGATCCGAATTCCAACGGAGCAAGCGGAATCAGGCTGAGGCCACCCTCTTAGCAAGCCCAAGACTCTGGTGCGGCGACCTTAAATAATCGACCGTGCGGCTCGGAACCTCCGGCTTGTTCAGCAAAGCAGCCTGCCAGGGTTTCCCGAATCGGTCATTGATTTTGTGAATCGACTTGAATCAAAAGATTCATTAGCGCGTCACCAAGCAACCCCCTAAACTCACTCTTTTTCAACCATCGTGGAACTTCAGATTATGGCTCAGCAAGGTGAAGGCAGTTTAGAAGCACCCACCCGTCATCCCTTAGGATGGCAAGAAGACAACTTCTGGGATCGAAATTCACTCAATGACGAGTTAGAGCGGGTTTATGACGTTTGTCATGGCTGCCGACGATGTGTCAGCTTGTGCGATTCGTTTCCGACACTTTTCGATTTGGTCGATGAATCGCCAACGATGGAAGTCGATGGGGTTGAAAAGGCCGATTATTTTGATGTGGTTGAGCAATGTTATCTTTGCGACCTGTGCTACCTGACAAAATGTCCTTATGTACCGCCGCATGAATGGAATATCGATTTTCCACACCTGATGCTACGGGCCAAAGCGCAGAAATTTAAAGAAGATGGCGGCAGCTTTCGGGACAATTTATTAACCAGCACCGATGCCATGGGCAAAGCCCTCACCACCATTCCCCTAGTGGATATCACCGCCAATGCACTGAATAAGAACAAACTGTTCAGAAATGCACTGGAGGCGACCCTTGGCGTGCATCATGAAGCCCCTTTACCGGAATATCATCGCAAAACCTTACGCAAACAATTCTCGTCAACGCCCATTTCCCCGACACCGCTCGGACGCACGACCGGGAAAGTTGCGCTTTACGCAACGTGCTATGGCAATTACAACACACCCGACCTGGGTCAAGACTTCTCCCACGTCTTCGCCCACAACGATATTCATATTGAACTCGTGCCCAAAGAAGCCTGTTGCGGCATGCCAAAATTAGAGCTTGGTGATTTAGACAGTGTGCATGCGCTCAAGGAAAAAAATATTCCCGTGCTGGCAAAACTCGTTGACCAAGGGTTCGATCTGATCGCGCCCATCCCGTCCTGCGTTTTAATGTACAAGCAAGAATTACCCTTAATGTACCCCGATGACCCGGATGTCTTAAAGGTTAAAAAGGCCTTTTTTGACCCCTTCGAATATCTCTTTCTAAGGCACAAAGCGGGCGGATTGAAACTCGATTTCAAAGAAGCCTTGGGGGAGGTCAGTTATCAGGTTGCTTGTCATCTGCGCGTGCAAAATATTGGCAATAAGACCCGAGACATCCTGAATTTAATTAACGATACCGTTGTGCACACCATCGAGCGATGTTCTGGGCATGACGGAACCTATGCGGTTAAACAAGAAACGCGCGCGAAATCCGTTAAAATCGCAAAACCGGTCGTCCGCTTTGTGGACACAAAACAAGCCAAACATTTTGCCAGTGATTGCCCGATGGCAGCGGTTCATATTGCCAACCTTTCTGAATCAGTTGATTTGGCCGCCCACCCCATGACCTTGCTGAGAAAAGCCTACGGAATATAAGGCGGCGAACGACCCCTGGGCTAAATCATGAGGATTTCAAAGCCAGCGAACAGGGTCGATGCGGAAAAGTCGATGAATTTTGCTTCGTCTTCGACCGCTGCGCGACTTGCCTGCCTGCGCGCTTCTTGCGTGCCACCGCCGGGACCCACCCAAACCTCAGCATGCCCTAAGTAGACAGGGGTCTCGAAACCTAGGGCATTGGCAAGCTCTTCGTTAATAGGGTGATCTAGTCGGTGCACCTGAACATAACGCGCTATGCCTGAATTGGGCGCATGTCGACGGATGAGCGGGCCGTGCTCTTGCAACCAATAGTGCCGTGCTGCGGCTTCGGACCAGTCGTTGCGATGCTGCAGCGGAAATTGCAGTTTTTTCCAAGGGCTGCCAGCGCTTGCTAACAGGTCTTCCGGGGTTGGGTTGACCTGTGGGTATTCCATCGCGAGCCATGCCGGCGAATGAATGGCATCAAGCCACGCAACTTGAGATTCAAGCAAGGCCGCAAGCCGGTCAAGGCCACCGCCACTCAAAGCCAGAACGGCCTCCGCCTCGGTTCCCCACCAAAGCTCAATGACCAAATCAAAAGGCGCTTGCATCGCCCCACCGCGAGCCTTATTCATCTGATCAAACAGCTCATTGTGTTGTCCCAACACGGCCAGCGCCCGCTGACAACCAAGATTGCCAAGCATTGAGGACCAAGCCGGTTGCAGGGCGTCTTGCCAGGCGGCTTGAAATGCCTCTGGACTCAAATGCGGCTGCCGGCGAAGATAATACTCTAATCGAATCAAGCGGTTTACTCCTTGGTTAGAGTGAATTCAGACGACGCCTTACGGGCCGGTTTGCATCGATCAAAACCCAACCGCGTCAGGCGCAACAAGCTATAGCGGTCAGACCAGAGGTTTAATTTTGGGTTGCCATCTGCGGCACCCCTTCGGCCAATTCCACCCAATTTTGTTTACTATCACACCAAACATGGAACTGAGGCGAAAAGCTATCCGTTTGATCCAAAGTACCCGTCTTTAAAAACAGCATCTCAGCCTGAGCTGGAATCAATGAGTACAAAGGCGACCCGCAACGGCCACAAAAATAGCGCTCAACCTGTCCGCCACTGCTGGTATCACCATCTAAATAGAGCTTGGGTTCAGTGCCAGAAAACTCGATATTGGCCTTTGGGATGCCCCATAACGTCGAAAATGCCGAGCCTGCTTGCCGTTGGCAGTTTTTACAATGACAAACCCCAGCCATCAACGGCTCGCCCAAAATTTGATAGGTGATATCACCACAAAGACACTGACCTGAATATGACGCCATACTGCGCTCCTGATTGTGGGTTAAAAGACAATCGCTGTCTTAACCTTGATGTTATCGAGCCAGTAGCAACCTCGCCAAACCTGGATGCTGACTGGGTCAAAAGACCCGTCTTAAACTGAGGCCCGATGATCACACTCTAAGCTTTATTCCTGATCAATCCAAATTGGGCGGATCGCGCTTAAACCAACCGGGTGTCCTGACCATGCAATGGGGCGTGGTCAATCAACCCGCCGACAAGCTTGCTAAGAAAACCTGCATCGGCGCACCGCGCAATCAAGAGGCAATCAAGTTTGTTCAAAGAAACAAGTCACCGCGCTTGCCAAATCAAAGCGCAAACAACCTGCAACAAGCAACGAGCAACGAGCAACGAGC
>Ga0115004_10000133_pt1 | contig 46144 bp, 53 predicted proteins | sample ArcticOcean_MG_C_10_FD_88737 | JGI IMG/M metagenome (GOLD analysis project Ga0115004, IMG submission 88737) | Marine microbial communities from western Arctic Ocean - ArcticOcean_MG_CB11_90 | ecosystem: Environmental > Aquatic > Marine > Oceanic | place: Arctic Ocean: Canada Basin | collected... | reverse complement strand
CGGTGCTCCAATTTGTTTAGTAACAATGGTTGTAGTTAGTCTAATGACTAAAGAACCAGATGCTGCTACTCAAAAAATGGTTGATGACTGTAGAGTACCTACAGGTAAAGCTATATTGGGTAAGCAACACTAGTAATAAAACTATAAAAAATTAAAGGGGCGAATTTTTCGCCCCTTTTTTTTTACTCAAAAAATGATATTTTAATCTTATGATACCTATTTGGATAATTGTTCTCGATTACATACTTGGTATGATTATGTGGACTTTAATTGGCAGAGCATTTATGAATATTTTTCAAAGAGAAGACTCTACTTTTTTCTTTATGAGAGTTTTTGTAAAATATACAGATCCAGTGATAAAATTATTTGGGTTTATAACTCCTAGTTTTTTGTTTGGTGGCTTTATTGCTCTTTATGTAGCTTGGTTTTTCTATCTTTTTAGATTTTATGCTATGCCCTATCTACTTGGATATGATGTCTGGGGCATGCTTGCATTTCCATTAGAAAGTGATTTTTCTAAGCAACTGTACCGTTTATTTTACTAGCAAACTATTTTTTGACAACATTTAAGATTAAAATATATAAGAAGATATGAGTTCAATAATCAAAATATCACCGTCTATCCTGTCTGCGGATTTTAGTAAGTTAGGTGAAGAAATAATTAATCTAGAAAAAGCTGGTGCTGATTATATTCATATAGATGTTATGGATGGCCATTTTGTACCAAATATAACAATTGGTCCTGAGGTTATTAAAAGATTAAGGCCTATAACTAAACTTGTTTTTGATGTTCATCTGATGATTGCCCCAGTGGATAATTTTATAAAAGATTTTGCTGAGGCAGGTGCGGATATTATTACTTTTCATCCTGAAGCTACAAAAAATTTATCAAATACTATTGGGCTAATTAAAAGTTTTGGGAAAAAAGTTGGAGTATCACTAAAACCTGAATCACCAATTAGTTTAATTGAATCATACTTAGAACAATTAGATTTAATTTTAATTATGAGTGTAAATCCTGGATTTGGAGGACAAAAATTTATGCCAGAGGTTTTAGATAAAATGAAAAAGCTGAAAGAAATAGTTGATCATAAAAAGCTTGAAATCGATATAGAAATTGATGGTGGTATTAACTTTGAAAATAGTCAGAAGGTGAAAAATTGTGGAGCTAATATTTTAGTTTCTGGCTCAACTGTCTTTAAAGAAAATAAAGGTGACTTAAAAAAGAATATTCAAATACTTAGATCCAACTGATGCCAGATGTTAGAGCTGTATATTTTTACTTATTAGCAGTAAAAATTAATTTTGTTCTTTTTTTAAAAAAATTATATTTTACAACAGACTATTATAATAAGTCTTTAAAGACTAAACTACCTGATCAGTTTTATTTTTATCCGAATTCATTTCTCCTTTCTTCATTTGTAAACCAAAAAATTTTTAATTTTAAACTTTCACAAATTAATATTGATACATTCTGGATTAAGCACACAAACAACAAAGAAGAAGAAAACCTTAATAGTTTTTTTTGGTTAAACCTAATTAATAGAAAAAATGATGGACTTGTAATACAAGAAATTATCTCTATCTGGATCAAAAATAATAATAAATATACGGAAAAAATTTGGCAAAGTGAAAATATTAGCAAGAGGATTTTAGCATGGATTCTTAATGCTGATATCATTTTAAATAATACTGATAGAGCTTTTAAGGAAAATTTTTTTGGTTCTATTGTTGTTCAAGTCAATCACTTAAAAAATATTTTAAATAATGAAAATAACCCTCTAAAGAGAATTGAGATTATATCTGCAATTATCTTATCTGGACTTGTATTTAAGGAATATAATAAAAATTTCGAATTTGGCATCAAAGATCTAAAAAAAATAGTTGAAGATTTTTTTGACAATGATGGTTGTCCTGCAAATAGAAATGTCTATGATCTTGTTCAATGTTCAAAATTTTTTATTTTAATCAAAGAATGTTGTAAGGATGCTCAAGAATATATACCCGATTATTTAGACGATATTGTTAATAAATTAGTAGTATGCATATATTCTATAAACACGCCAAACAACAGAAATCCTCTATTTAACGGTGCTTGTGAATTTAAAATAAATCCATATTTAGAATATCTCGAGGGTCTTGAATACAAAATTACCAATATTAAAAATAAAATTAACGAAATTTATATCTTAAGAGGTAAAAAGTTTTTATTATTTTTTGATGTTGGCTCTCCACCAAAAAAAGAGAATTCTAAAGATTATCAATCTGGACCTTTATCTTTTGAATATTTTATTGATAATCATAAAATAATTACCAACTGTGGTTTTGGTAATAAAATTTCCAAAAAAGCAGGATTTATAAGTAGGCTAACATCTGCACAGTCAACTTTGTGCCTTAACGACTCATCTGTAACAAAATTTGAGAGAAATAATTTAATCAATAAAGTTTTTGGAACTTCAATAACATCATCTTTCAAAGTATTTGATTTCAATACTAGTGAAGACATAAAATCTATATTTATTTCTGCAAAACATGATGCTTATAGAAATAATTTTAACTATCTTCATGAGCGAAAATTAAACATAAATAAAATAAGTGGAAATTTATCAGGAGTAGATAGTTTGACCCCAACTAAACTTAGCAAAGGAATTTTTAACAATTATAGTATTAGATTTCACCTCTATCCAGGAATTAATGCTGTGCGTACGATTGGTAAAAATTCGATATTAATTCAAATAGAGAAAAATAAGTCATTAATTTTTACATCTAAAGGTGAGCATATATCATTAGAAAAAAGTATATTTTTGGGCAGAAATCAAATAATTAATAATTCTTGTATTACTATTTCAGGTAAAATTAATAATAATGAGAGTAAAAATATTTATTGGGATTTAAAGAAGAATAATTAAATATGAAACAAAAAATAAAAACAGCCTTGATATCTGTTGCTGATAAAAAAAATCTTTCAACTATCCTCAAAACATTAATTAAATATAAAGTTAAAATTATAAGTTCTGGAGGTACGTACGCATCAATTAAAAGATTAGGTTACCCGTGTACAGAAGTTTCTGCCTACACAGGTTTTAAAGAAATGTTAGATGGTCGTGTAAAAACACTACACCCTAAAATTCATGCTGGGATACTTCATGATAGATCAAATAAAAAACATTCTCTTGAAATGAATAAACAAAATTTTCCATCGATTGATTTAATTATTGTTAATTTTTATCCATTTCAGAAAATAGTAACCAGTTCAAAAAGTAATAATCAAATTATTGAAAATATTGATATCGGTGGACCTACTATGGTGAGAGCTGCCGCTAAAAACTTTAAGAATGTTTTAATCATAACAGATAAGAATGATTATCCAGACTTAATACATGAAATTGAAAACAATAAAGGTAAAACTTCACTAAATTTTAGAGAGTATATGTCTAGCAAAGCTTTCGGTATGACGGCTTACTATGATTCTATGATAGCTAATTGGTTTAATCAGAAACTCAATATTAAATTTCCAGAAAAAAAAACTTTATTTGGACGAAAATTTAAACAATTAAGATACGGGGAGAACCCTCACCAAAAAAGTGCGATCTACATAAATGATTATAATGATAAAGAACTCGGACTAAATCAACTAAGTGGTAAAGAACTTAGTTATAATAACTATAGTGATATTTTTGCCTCTTTAGAGATACTGCTATCTAGTGGAAAAAAACCAGCTACTGTAATTATCAAACACACTAATCCTTCTGGAGTTTCTATTAATAACTCAGCGTTGTCTTCTTTCAGAAATGCTTATGCGTGTGATCCGATAAGTGCATTTGGGGCTGTTGTTGCCTGTAATTTTAAGATCAATAAAACGATAGCTATTGAAATAAATAAAAAATTTTTAGAAGTTATATTGGCTAGAGGGTTTGAAAAGGAGGCGCTTAAAATTTTAAAGATGAAAAAAAATCTAAGAATAATTGATATTTCCAAGTATAAGCACAAAAATAAAATTACTCTAAAAAGTTTTGCCAATTCTTTTTTAGTACAAGAAAAAGATCAGCTAGTATTTAATCGAAAAGATTTAAAAGTAGTTACAAAAAATAAACCAACAAAAAAAGAATTAAAAGAGATAGAATTTGCATTCAATATTTCAAAATATGTCAAATCAAATGCGATTGTTCTGACAAATGATTTTTCAACGATAGGTATTGGTGCAGGACAACCAAGTAGACTTGATAGTTGTAAACTGGCAGTAAGAAAGGCAAAAAATTTTCAAAAAAATAAAATAAAAAATTCTATAGCAGCTTCAGATGCGTTTTTTCCTTTTACTGATGGAGTAAAATCATTAATTAAAGCAGGTGTAAAAATTATTGTTCAACCAGGCGGGTCAATGAGGGATCTAGAGGTTATAAATGCTGCCGATAAAGCAAAGGTAAAAATGATTTTCACTAATATTAGGCACTTTAATCACTAGTTATATTTGATCAATCTTAGCAGCTAATATAAAATCACTCTCAGCTAAACCTTTAATCGCATGTGTAAATATTTGAATTCTTGCATAACCCCATCCAAAATATATATCTGGATGATGTCCTTCTAATTCTGCAATTATTCCAACATTTTTTATAAAATTTTGACTTTCTAAAAAATTTTTAAAAATAAATTTTTTTTCTAGATAATAATTTTTATTATTATTTTTTTCAACATCCCAGCCATCAACTTTTTTCAAATACTTGTGTATTTCATTAATGTCGTATGGTGAAGTATTTCCATCACATGCTACACATTTTTTTTTATAAAGTTTTTCCATATTACAAATGGAGCGGGCAAAGGGATTCGAACCCTCGACCTTCTCGTTGGCAACGAGACGCTCTACCACTGAGCTATGCCCGCAAAATTAAAGACATTATAAATAGAGGTTTTTTTTAAAGCAAGCAATAAGAAAAAATTGTCTCTGTTGTTAAAGTAATTTTTAGAATATAGTTTTAATATTATGAAACTAAAATTACCAAAAATTGTTCCTATTTTTCCCTTAAGCGGTGTTATTTTCTTTCCTAAAACTAATCTGCCATTAAATATCTTTGAACCTAGATATTTAACGATGATCAATGATTGTGAAAAATCGAATAAATATATGGGACTAATTCAATCCAAAAAAACAGGCACAGATGTATATTCTGTTGGATGTCTTGGAAAAATTACAGAAAATACGAAAACTAGAGATGGAAGAGTTTTAGTTAATTTAATTGGTATTACTCGTTTTGAAATAAAATCTGAAATAAATAATGACAAAATTTATAGAGAATTCGAGGTTTCATATAATAAATTTCAAGGCGATTTAGACTCAAAAAAAATACGATCGAGAAAATTAGAAAAAATCAGAAATCTATCTGACAAAACTAAATCTTTTTTTAAAAAAAATGGTTTACTTCTTAATTGGAAAGAATTTGAAAAATTAGATGAAGACCAACGAATAAATACTTTATCTATGATAGCTCCTATTTCAAATGAAGAAAAACAAACAATTCTAGAGTCCGTTACTATTCAATCTAAAACAAAAACATTATCAGAGATAATAGAGTTTTATCTACACGAAAATACGTCTGATAGTTCAACAATACAGTAATTAAATAGTTATACCTTTATCAGATATTTTTTGGCTGATTTTTTTAATAAATTTTAATTTGTTTATATTGTTAAGTATTATTTTTTTTGCTGGAGAAAAATATTTATTATTTTTAAAAAATATATTTGTTAGATCTATTCCTACACCTAGAATAGTATTTTCTGGCTTTCTGGCATTATAAAATTCTTCTAATAAAAGACTATTTTTTAACGACAATCCAATTTTCAACTTTTTATGAATCAAATCACCTAATTCTTTTATATCCCTTAGCACTAAATTAAAGCCTTGACCTGCCATAGGGTGAACTGCGTGTAAGCCATCTCCTAAAATTAGTACATTTTTCTTAAAATACTTAGATTTCAGATTTAACTTAATTGGAAATGACTTAATGTCACTTATATCTTTAATTTTAAGATTCTTTAAAAGTATTTGAATTTTGTCTTTTAAGATTTTTTTTAAATATTTATTGTTTACTTTAAAAAAAGAATTGCTGACACTCCAAACAACAGAGAATGAATTTTTATTAAATGGTAAAATAGCAAGTGGGCCTTCTTTTAAAAAAAATTGACTAACTTCACTAATTTTAGAATTGTGTCCGACTGTTGTTGTTAGTGCTATTTCTTTGTAATTTTTTTCAATTGATCTACCGTGTGTTATCTTTTCATATAACTTAGACTTACTACCTATACTTAGAATTATTAAATCATAAAAAAAACTTTTTTTTTTTAGTAATACACTTCCATCTGAATAGTTAATATTTGTAATATTTTTATTTAATAATTTAATATTTTTTTTTTTCTTTATTTGCTTATCTAATTTTTTCTTTAATTCTCTGTTCTTAAAAGTATACATGAGATTTTTTTTCTCTTCTTTAAAATTTAGAAAATTATTAATATTTCTCTTATCTTCATAGAATAGTTTAATTTCTTTACAGGGCCAAAAAATATTAAAATTTTTTAAATTAACTTTTTCTTTAATAAACTTGTAACTACTTTCTGATAAAGAAGTTGTACGTTCATCATTTTGAAATTTATTATTACCTGTATATAAATCTATTTTAATATTTTCTTTACTTAAAATTATTGCCGCTGAAAGCCCAGCTAAACCATCGCCAATAATACAAATTTTTTGTAGGTTCATATTTTAAAAATTTTATCAATTTAATAAAAATGATACAAAGTAGACTATATGATTCGTTAAATGAACAATGATTTATAAAAATATTACAGATTTTTTAAAGAAACGAACAATTGAATTAATTGGTTTATTTCTAATTTTTAGTGCTTTATTGCTCTCAATTTCCTTTTTTTCATATTCCCCAAGTGATCCCACTTTTATTCATGGCTCACAAAATGTCGCTATTAATAATTTACTAGGTATATACGGGAGCTTGGTTGCTGATTTCTTGCTACAAAGTTTTGGTTTGGGTTCATTTTTATTTTTAATTACAATTACAATTTGGGGAATAAGTTTGATCATAAAGAAAAAGATACACAAAATCCAACTTAAAATATTTTACTTAATTTTATATCTAATTTTTATTTGTCTTTTTATTCATATAATATTTAACAATTCATTTTGGTTAATAGATAATGGTAATTCTGGTTTTGTAGGACAGGCTTTATATGATTTAGTTTTAAATTTTTTACCTAATATAAATAATAAATATATCGTTTTTGTTTGCATTGTTCTAGGTTTAGGGTTTTTTATTTTAGCCTCTAACCTTCATATAAAATTTTTTTTATTTATTCCAAGAAAAATTTTTTATGTTTTTAAAAAAAATAATAATTTAATCGTTCAACCTGATGTTATTGAAGAATACAACGAAGGAGGAGCAGAAATTAATCAGCTAATTAACACGCCGCAGCAAACTTTTTCTTTTGAAAAAACTAAAGAGCCTCCACTAGCAAATATAAAACATTTTGATTTAAAGAATTTTAAACTTCCCTCAGTTGAGTTGCTAGAGAAAAGACCTTCTAAGATTAATTTGTCTAATCAGTCCAAGAATAGACCAGATGGAAAATTTATAGAAAAAATATTGTTAGATTTTGGTATTGAAGGTAAAATAACAAAAATCAATGATGGTCCTGTTGTAAGCTTATATGAGTTTGAACCTGCGCCTGGAGTAAAGGTATCAAAAATTATTAATTTATCTGATGACTTAGCGCGAAATACCAGTTCAACCTCTGCAAGGGTTTCTATCATACCTGGGAAAAATACAGTTGGTGTAGAAATACCAAATGAATTAAGAGAGAGTGTTTACTTGAGGGAGATTATATCAAATGAAAGATTCCAAAGGAAAGAAATTAAACTTCCGATTTCTTTAGGAAAAAGTATTTCAGGGATACCGCTTGTGGGAGACTTAGCCGCCATGCCTCACTTATTAATAGCTGGAACAACTGGTTCAGGCAAATCAGTTTGTATTAATACAATTATAGTTTCTCTTCTTTATAAGCTAACACCAAATCTATGTAAGTTCATTTTGATTGATCCTAAAATGCTAGAACTCTCCGCTTATGAGGGTATTCCTCATTTGTTAACTCCTGTCATTACTGACTCAAAAAAAGCAGCCTCTGCTTTAGGTTGGACAGTAAGAGAAATGAATAGCAGATATAAGTTAATGAGCAAAGAAGGAGTTAGAAATATTGATGGTTACAACGCTAAACATAAACTTAAAATGCCATATATTGTTGTTGTTGTAGACGAAATGTCAGATTTGATGCTAGTTGCAGGTAAGGAAATAGAAAACTATATTCAAAAACTATCGCAAATGGCTAGGGCTGCTGGTATTCATATAATAATGGCTACTCAACGACCAAGCGTAGATGTAATTACAGGAACGATTAAGGCAAATTTTCCTACTCGAATATCTTTTAGAGTAAGTTCAAAAATAGATAGTAGAACTATCTTAGGAGAACAGGGATCAGAACAATTATTAGGTAATGGTGATATGTTGTTTATGTCTTCTGCCAATAGGATAGTACGAATTCATGGTCCGTATGTATCTGAAAAAGAAATTGAAAAAATTACAAATGTTTTAAGAGCACAAGGAAAACCTGATTATATTAATGAAATAACTACAAATAATATAAATAATAATGTTGAATCAACATCAAAAAATGAAATAGATGAATTATATAATCAAGCATTAGATATTATAAAATCAGAGGGAAAAGCATCGACAAGTTTTCTTCAACGAAAATTACAAATTGGTTATAACAGAGCTGCTAGAATTATAGACATGATGGAAGAAAAAGGAATTGTTAGTAGGGCAAATCATGTTGGTAAAAGAGAGGTTTTATAACCATTGTTTAATAAATTTTTTATAGCTTTATTTATTTTTACTAATTTTTCTTTGTCTCTCCATGCTGATGTAAAACAATTGATTGTTAAGCGACTAACTAACATTAATAATATCTCGTTTAATTTTGAACAAACAACAAATAGTAAAAAAGAAATTGGAACGTGTATCCTTTCTTTTAATGACAAACTGATTTGTGATTACGAGGACTCTATGCAAAAGAGAATTGTAATAAATGGTAACAAATTAGTTGTTCAACAAAAAAGGTATAATAAAACGCTTTATTACTCAATTTCAAAATATCCATTTGTTAAAATTTTTAACAAAAATAGTTTGATAGACTTAATTAATGAATCAACTTATCAATTAAATGACAACATCAAGTTAACCTATGTTGATAAAGATAAAAAAAATATCATAATTTTTTTTGACATAAATAATTATGATCTTATTGGTTGGGAAGTGGTTGATCAGCTCCAGAATACAATTAATTTTTCTATAAAAATTAAAGGTATAAATAGTGATATTAATCCAAAAATTTTTTTGATCCCCTCAACCAATTAAAGAATAAAATTTATTTCTTCTTCTTTGAACACCTTAAATCCTTTAGATAGGTAATTATTTAAAGCATGCTTATGGTCTAGACTACAGGTATGTACCCATAGTCTTTTTACATCTCTACTAAATATGTTTTGAATAATATATTTAAGTAAAAAAGATCCTAATTTCTTTCCTTGATGTTCTTTTAAAATACCCATTTGTATTAATTCTACTTCATTTTTATCTTGATGAAATTCTTGCTCGTAAAAACCCACCAAATCGTTATTTATTTTCATGATACCTGTTTCTAGATTTTGATTATTGATATATTTCATCCATTCTTTGTCTGACCACAAAAGTCTATCTCTCCAAAAATGATCTCTACCTACCTGACGGTAAAAAAATTTATTTATATTAATGTCTTTTTTATCTTCCAAAAAGATTTGAACATTTGATGGAAAAACAACATGCGAAATTGGCTTTTTATTTTTTTTTAGTTCCAAAAAAAATCTTTGAACTTTAGGCATTCAATGAAATTAAACAACCATTTTCCCGATTACTTCACCGCCAAAAATATGATGGTGAAGATGGGCTACTTCTTGCCCACCATTTTGTCCTATATTAGTAAGTACACGATAACCTTTTTCACTGCTAGAAATTTTAAACATCTTAGCAATGTGCGTGATAGATTTACTGAATTCTACTATTTCTTTCTCCGAAGCTTCCGCATTAAAATGATCCAAATCTATATACTCGCCTTTTGGAATCACAAGTATATGTAATTTCCTTTGTGGATTAATATCATGAAAGGATAAAACGTATTCATTTTCATATACTTTCTTACAAGGAATTTCCCCTCTTAAAATTTTTGCAAAAATATTATTTTTATCATATTTCATTTTATTCTACTTTTTTTTTCTTCAAAGCCAGATTGTTCTTTTCTTTTTTCCAATTCTTTAATGACGTCAATAAGCTTAATTCCTCTTGCTTCAAGGGTGACTAAAAAATGATAAATTACATCAGCAGACTCATGAATAATATTATCATTATTTTTTATTGCTTTCGAAAATTCTTCGCTTTCTTCTTTAAACTTATTCAGGCATTCGTCAAACCCTTTTGATAACAGTGAAGACGTATAGGATTTTTCTGCATCTTCGTTTCTTTTAGATTTAATAGTTTCTGCTAGTTTTAATAAAAAATTACTCATGGCTTAATTCTAACTGGAACATCATTAGATGCCAAATATTCTTTTGCTTGTTGAATGGTAAATTCTCCATAATGAAATATAGAGGCAGCTAAAACTGCACTTGCTCCACCTTTAACTATACCATCGTATAAATGTTTTAAATTTCCTACACCACCTGATGCTATTACTGGAATGCTAAGCTTGCTCGTTACTCTTTTCAATAATTCTATATCGTAGCCATTTTTTGTGCCATCTCTATCCATTGAAGTTAAAAGAATCTCTCCAGCCCCATTTTGTTCTGCTTGTGCTGCAAAATCAATTGCGTCTATTCCTGTTTTGTTTCTTCCGCCATGAGTAAATATCTCCCACTTATGTTCTGATATTTTTTTGGCATCTACAGCAACAACCATACATTGTGTGCCAAATTTTTTAGAAGCTTCTTTTACAAAATTAATGTCATAAACAGCTGCAGAATTTATTGATACTTTATCTGCACCGGCTAAAAGTAGATCTCTTATATTTTGTATAGACTTTATACCTCCGCCAACTGTCAAAGGTACAAAACATTTTTCAGCAGTTCTATTTACTATATCAATGATGGTATTTCTGTTTTCGTGAGTCGCTGTAATATCTAAAAAACAAATTTCATCAGCTCCACATTTATCGTAATATTCAGCTTGTTCCACGGGGTCTCCGGCGTCCTTTAGATCGATAAAATTCATACCTTTAACAACTCTTCCATTTTTTACATCTAAACAAGGTATGATTCTATTCTTTAACATTAATTAATTTTACTTAACTCTTCCAAGTTTATCTTATTTTCGTAGATTGCCTTGCCCACTATTATTCCTTCGATTTTTTTATTTTCCATAATAATTTTATTGACATCATTGATAGAACTTATGCCGCCAGATATTATCACTGGTAAATTAAATCTTTCAGCTATTTTGTAACTATTTTCAAAATTTGGACCAGAGTTTGTGCCATCTTTATCAATATCTGTATAAATAACTCTGGATAGGCCATAATTTTTGACAATATTTAAAAATTCTAAAATATTAATTCGTGTTTGATCTTTCCAACCGGAAATTGCTATTTTATTTTTTCTTGCATCTAAGGAAAGAGCTATTTTTCCAGAAAATATTTTACAACAGTTTTCCAAAAAAGCTTTATCTTTGATTGCGGCTGTTCCTAAGATGACTTTATCTACACCTATATCTAATAATTTTGCTACACTATCTTCAGATCGTATCCCGCCCCCAATCTCAACTTTAAAATTAAATTTTTTTACAATCTCTTTTACGATCTCTAAATTGACCAGTTTTCCCTCTAATGCTCCGTCTAAATCGACAATATGTAAATATTTAAAACCTACTTTGTTAAAAATTTCTGCTTGAGCAATGGGATTTTCATTATAGATTTTTGCACTTTTAAAATCTCCCTTAGTTAGTCTCACACATTTACCATTTTTAAGATCTATTGCTGGAAAAATTTTCATATCTTTAAAAAATTAGTTAGTATTTTGATGCCTGTATCTTGACTTTTTTCAGGATGAAACTGAGAACCAAAAATATTTTTGTAGCATATAGCGGCTACTATTTCTGTGCCGTAATTAGTAGAAAGAGAAACTACTTCTTTATTTTTTGGTAAAAACTCATAACTATGAATAAAATAAGCATGACTTTTATTGTCAACGTTCTTAAATACTTCTGAAAAATTTTTTATGGTTAGCTCATTCCAGCCCATATGAGGTATTTTTAAGTTAGTTTGTCCAGGGTTTATTTTAACAATCTTTCCTTCTATCCAGTTAAGTCCTGGTGTTTCTTCCTGCTCATACCCAGTAGTTCCAAATATTTGCATTCCTGCGCAAATTCCATAGATTGGTTTTTTTTTATTTACCACGCTTTCATTTAGTATTTCGTCCATACCTTTTATATTTTTAATTCCTTCTCTACATGCTTTAAAAGACCCCTGACCCGGTAAAACTAATTTATCTGCATACTTAACATCATTTATATCTGAACTAATTTTGACAGAATAATTAAGATTGTTTTCTGAATTAGCTTTCTCTATTGATTTGGCAATTGACCTCAGATTGCCAACACCGTAATCAACAACTGTAAGTAACATTTGTTTTAAAGTTTGCCTTTTGTTGAGGGTATAGAAGATTTAATTCTTTTATCTATTTCAAAAGCGTCTTTTAGGGATCTAGCCAAACCTTTAAAACAAGATTCAATTTTGTGATGACTATTTTCACCATAAACATTTTCTATGTGCAGAGTAATTCCTGCTGACTGTGAAAAGGCCTGAAACCATTCTTTAAATAGCTCTGTGTCCATTTCTCCTAATTTTTCAACTTTTAATTCAACTTTCCAGATTAAATACGGTCTATTGGAAACATCTATAGCAACACGAGTTAACGTTTCATCCATTGGTATTAATGCATGAGCATATCTTTTTATTCCCTTACGATTACCAGCTGCCTTATTAATAGCTTCACCAATAGCTATACCTGTGTCTTCGGTTGTATGATGTAAGTCAATATGAGTATCACCCTTAGCTTTTACAGAAATATCTATTAAAGAATGTTTCGAGAGTTGCTCTAACATGTGATCTAAAAAACCAATTCCGGTATCAATTTTATATTTACCTTTACCGTCAATATTAACTTCAACAACAATACTTGTTTCTTTTGTTTTTCTAGAAATTTTTGCTTTTCTAATCATATATTATTTAAGGATTTCTCTAATGATATACAGATAAATTCAAATTTTATCAATAAACAGAGGTTGTCTATTGAAGATATAGAATTAATAGCCACATACACTATATGAATAATGTTGAAAAATGGCATGGGACTACAATTGTTTTGCTAAGAAAGAATAATGAAACCGTGGTTGCGGGAGATGGTCAGGTTAGCTTGGGCAATACTGTATTAAAAAGTAATGCTAAAAAAGTTAGAAAAATTGAGAAACGTGGTGTGATAGCAGGTTTTGCGGGATCTACTTCTGATGCATTAACTTTATTTGAAAGACTAGAAGCAAAGCTTGAAAAACATGCTGGTAATTTACCAAGAGCTGCTGTTGAACTTGCAAAAGACTGGAGAACGGACAAATATTTAAGAAGACTAGAAGCTCTAATGGCCGTTGCCGATAAAGAAAACAGTTTTATTATCTCTGGCACAGGTGATGTATTGGAACCAGAAGATAATATTATTGCAATAGGTTCAGGTGGTAACTTTGCTTTAGCTGCAGCAAAAGTTTTAATTAAAAATGATCTTTCAGCAGAAGAAGTTGCAAGAGAGGCAATAAAAATAGCCTCTGAAATTTGTGTTTTTACAAATAACAATATTACAATAGAAAAAGTTTAAAAATGACTGATAAAAATAATATTACTAATTTAAATTTAGTTAAAGAAACTAAAAAAAAAGAAAGCTCTACAGTAAGTGCTTTGTCACCGAGGGAAATTGTTTCTGAACTTGATCGATATGTTATTGGCCAAACGAATGCAAAAAAAGCAGTTGCAATTGCACTTCGTAATAGATGGAGAAGACAAGCTCTTGACGAACAAATGCGGGAAGAGGTTTTACCAAAAAATATCTTAATGATTGGACCGACAGGGGTTGGGAAAACGGAAATCTCAAGAAGGCTATCAAAATTAGCTGAAGCTCCTTTTATTAAAGTAGAAGCAACAAGATTTACGGAAGTTGGCTATGTAGGAAGAGATGTAGAACAAATTATTAGAGATCTTATTGAAATAGCTATAGCTTTAGAAAAAGAAAAAAAAAGAAAAGAAGTTCTTGTACAAGCTCAATTACTAGCAGAAGAAAAAGTTTTAGACTCTCTAGTAGGAAACAAAGCAAGTATCGCTACTAAAGAAAGTTTTAGAAAAAGACTCAGAAGTGGTGACTTAGATGATAATAAAATAGAAATAGAGATTAATGAAGGTACACCTAACAACATGCAAGGTTTTGAAATTCCGGGAATGCCTGGTGCTAATATTGGAATGATTAATGTTTCTGAAATGTTAGGTAAATCAATGGGTCAAAAACCAAAAAAGAAAAAAATGACTGAAAGAGTCTCACGATATTTTGATTGCACAAGAGTCGGATAAGTTAATTGAACAAGACAAAATTATAAGTGAAGCTAAAAGAAAAACAGAAGACAACGGTATAGTTTTTTTAGATGAAATTGATAAGATTTCAGCAAGAGGTGATCGTACTGGTGGCGACATATCTAGGGAGGGTGTTCAACGAGATTTATTGCCTTTAATTGAGGGTACAACTGTAAACACAAAATATGGTCCTATTAAAACAGATCATATCTTATTTATTGCATCGGGTGCTTTTCAACTTGCAAAGCCTTCCGACTTATTACCTGAACTTCAAGGCCGGCTACCTATAAGAGTGGAATTAAACGCTTTAACTGAGGATGACTTTAAGAGAATTTTAAAAGAGCCAGATAATAGTCTAATTAAACAATATATTGCTTTATTGAAAACAGAAAATGTTGATTTGAAATTTACAGATGATGGTATTGACCTATTAGCAAAACTTTCTGCGGAAATAAATGCATCTGTAGAAAACATAGGAGCAAGAAGACTACATACTCTTTTAGAAAAAGTCTTAGATGATATTAGCTTTACTGCTTCAGATCGTTCAGGGGAAAAAGTTATAATAGATAAAAAATATATTGAAGAAAATTTAGGCGATCTAACAAAAGATACAGATTTGAGTAAATTTATATTATAATTTTTTTAATTTTATAATTATTGCACCTTCACCTCCATCATTGATAGATGCTTGTCTAATGCTTAAAATTTTATCTGATAAATCTTTTTGTGAATTAATATATTCTGGAACAGCAAATTTTAACTTGCTTAACTCTTTAGAAACATAGGTATTTTGGTCCGTGTTTGAATTCAAACCTTTACCAGTAATTAATAAAATTTCTTTAAAATTTTTTTCTTGGCAGTTAGTTATTAATTCACGAATTTTTTGATTTGCCTCTAACAAAGTAAAGCCATGCAAATCAAAACGAAATCTATAGCTTCTATCAAAAAGTTTTTTATCTTCTATCTCTTTATCGAAAATGTCTTTAGGATTTTTAACGTACTCTTCCCACTGAACTTTGTCTAAATTTGAAAGATTTTCTTTTTTTTTCACTTACTAATAATTTCAGTCAAAAACCAATTTGGGTTTTTACTGGAAGTACTTTTTGAAAATTTCCAAGTGTCAGTGACTGTTTTAATTATATCTGGGTTTCCTTCAATAATACTGTTATCTTTATCTTTTTTAAAAGATATTATTTCAGATATTATTTTAACTGTTGCAATAAATTCATTATTTACTGTCTCAAATTTTTCAACATTAGATTTTTTAACGCCGACAAAGGTAAGCTCTGATTTTATCTTTTCTTTATTTCTATGGTTAATCGCTTGATCAAAATTAATATAAATTTCTTTTGTTAGAAGTTTCTTAAGCTCTTCTTTTTCGCCTTTCGCAAAAGAAGTTATAATGTTTTCGTAAGCAATTTCTGCTCCTTTTAAGAATTCTTTTTTTTCATGATCTTTCAAGGGTTCATTCAGCGTGGGCTTGTTTCTCACTTCTGGTTTAAACTGTGTATATTTTTTTTCTTCAAAAACACTTGCACTTTTACCTTCATGTCCAGTTTTTCTTCCTAAAATATTTCTTAAGCGAAGAATGATGAACCCAGCTATCATCCCTAATAAAATTATGTCAATAAATCCAAAATTGTTGCTCATTATTTGATAAATATACATTAATAATATAATTTTGTAAGAAGCAAATGAACACACTTTTACTATTAGTTATTGGATTGCCAATTTTAGAAATCACCCTCATGATTAAAATCGGTCAACAAATTGGTACCTTTAATACTATTATTATAATTTTTTTTACTGCTGTTGTGGGAATTTATTACGCAAAGGTTGAGGGGATAAACACTATTAAATCAGGCATGGCTAATTTATACAAAAATAAAATACCTTTATACGAGTTATTTTCAGGAGCTACAATTGCAATAGCAGCTTTTCTATTAATTTTGCCTGGTTTTTTTTCTGACACAATTGGCTTTTTATTGTTATTCCCATTTACAAGAAAAATAATAATTAGTTTTTGGTTAAGAAAAAAATACCCAGATAATATAAAAAATAATGAAAACATTATTGATGCTGAAATAATTGAGGAAAAAAAAGATAAAGATGAATTATAAAATAGTTGGCAAATATATTAAAGATCTAAAATTTGAAATTCCAAATTTGAAAACTTTTTTTTTATTAGAAAAGAATATATCAAATTATAAAATAAATATTGACATCAAAAGTAACCAATTTAAGGATAAAATTATTGAAGTTATAACTACTCTCGCTCTTCAGTCAGTCAATAATGATGTTGATAAAATTCAAACTAAGATTATGTATTCAACAATTATTGAAATAAACGGTGAAATAAATAAAAAAAAATTACTAGAAGAGATTATTTTAATTAAAGTTCCTAATGAAATATATCCTGAAGTTAGATCTTTGTTTATTTCATTGTTTGAAAAATCGGGCTTTAATAAGATTAAAATTGAAGAGAAGATTGATTTTAGAAAATTATATTTAGAAAGGGTTATTCAATAAAAATTTTTTTTAAATTCTTTTTTTAAAAAGTCTTTGTGTGATTTTATCTCCTCTTCCGTAGGCATAACTATTTCCTTACAATAATTTTTATTCAAGTTATTTTTGTTATCGGGACTTTTTTCTAAATTATCATTGGAGAATATAAATTTTGGTTCTTTTGCATCTAGTAAATTTATATAAACTTCTCGCAATAATTCGCAGTCTAAAAGGGCATTATGTTTTGTTCTTCTAGACAAATCTATTCCAAATCTTCTACACAAAGCATCTAATGAATTTGATGTACCAGGAAATTTTCCTCTTGCAACTTCCAAACTATCCACGACATTGTCTTTTATGATTTCGTTTTTTCGAATCAATTTTAATTCATGGTTTAAGAAACCAAGATCAAAAGATGCGTTGTGAATTATGATTTTTTTACCCCTAATGAAATTAAGAAATTCATCTGCTACTTTATCAAATGTTTCTTTATCTTTCAAAAATTCGGTAGAGAAACCGTGTACTTTGTAAGCTCCATAAGGGACATCTCTCTGAGGATTTATTATTTTGTGAAAGACTTTGTTTGTAAGGGTTAAATCAACTGTTTCTATACATGCAACTTCTACAATTCTATGCTTATCATGTGGAGATAAACCTGTTGTCTCTGTATCTAAAAATATTTCATTCATAATATTTAGTGAATTTTTTTACGTTATCCTTCAAAATATCTAATGAATAATTATTGTGAATTATTAAATCACAAACTTTTTTTTTAATAACTGGTGCTAACTGTCTCTTATTTAATATTTTAAATATTTGTTTATCGTTTTTGCTATTAAGATATCTTTTTAAGCGTATTTTCTTTTTTGCATCAACAAAAATTATTTTATCAAACAATTTGTTAAGTTTTTTTTCGATTAACAGAGGAATTTCTAAAACTAAAATCTTACTTTTTATCTTTAAAAAATTATTTATTTCTTTTCTAACAAGTGGATGAATTATAGATTCTAGCATATTAAGTTTATTTTTATTTTTTTTTACTATTAATTTTATCTGATTCTTAATTTTTTTATCATTGCTTAGTTTAAATTTTTTAGTTATTAGTTTAATAAATTTTTTATTGTTGTACAAATCTAAAACAATTTTATCCGCACTAAATAAAGGATATTTTTTTTTAGCAATTAATTTTGCAACTGTTGATTTCCCTGAAGCTAGTGAACCTGTTATTCCTATAATGGTCATTTTAATTTTGAAAGAATATTTTGTTTTGTCTTGTTGTCTAATTCGGGGTTTATTTTGTTCCAATGAAAAAAAGATTTTTGAGCTTGATAAATAAACATCTCTAAACCATTGTAAGTTTTAAAATTTTTTTTTTTTAGTTTTTTTATCATCATCGTTTCTGTTGGATTGTAGATTACATCATAATAAATTAAATTAGATTTTAAGACATTAAATTCTTGTTCAAAATTTTCTCCATTTTTTAGCCCAAGACTCGTAGTATTAATAATTATATCCATATTTACTGCGCTCTCTTCTACACTTGACCACGTTACAATGTCTACAAAAGGAAATTTTTTTTTAATATCATCAGCTTTTTTAATTGTTCTGTTGCTTATGACTATTTGCTTAATATTCTTTTTTGCTAATGCGAAAATCACTGATGATGTAACGCCCCCTGCACCTAAAATAAGCACTTTGCTTTGTTCTAGATTTTGAATATTCAATTTATTTATAAATCCCTCTTCGAACCCATAAACATCGGTATTACTTCCAACAGTTTTTCCTTCTGAATTTAAGCTTACTGTATTTACTGACAATGTTTCTCTTGCGTCGTCTTTTATTAGATCAAGAAAAGGCATCACTGCCTGTTTATAGGGAATTGTAACGTTAATACCTTGAAGTTCTTTGTTCTTAATTTTTTTAATTACTTTTTCTATCTCATTTATTTCTATTTCTATAAGAGAATAATTTGCACAAATTTTATATTTTCTATACCAACAATTATGAAGAAACGGTGATAAAGAGTGTGACAGTGGTTTGCCAATAATACCGAATTTTTTTTCAATCATAATGTTAATTTAATATAATCGATTACTTGTTTAATGGGCAGACCCATTATTGAATCTCTATCACCTTTTATGGTGTCAAAAAGCTCTAAACCACCAGCTTCTATTTGATAAACTCCATAAGCTAATAAAGTTTCTGTTTTAACTTTATTTAAATATTCAACCAATTGTTTATCTGAAAGATTTTTCATTTTTAATTCTGATTGATCAGTAAAATTCCAAACCATTGCTCCGTTTTTCGAAAAGCAAACTGATGTAATCAAGTAATGTGTAGATCCGTTGAGTTTTTTTAATATTTCTAGACCGTTCTCTCTCGTGTTTGGCTTGTTAATTAGTTTATTATTTATACTTATAACGCTATCAGCACCTAGGACTAAGTAATCTGGATACTTATTGCTAACTTTTATAGATTTCAATTCTGCTAAATTTTTCGAAATCAACATAGGATTTGCACCAACTGCTAATAAAGAATCTTTTACTTGATCTTCGTCAACACCTGAAGGCACAGCAATATAATCAATTTTATTTTTTTCTAAAATTTTTTTTCTAACACCACTTTTTGAAGCTAAAATTATTTTCATTTTTTTTTCCTGTTTTCTATATCAAAAATTCTAACAACAGAGGCTGCTGTTTCTTCTACAGACTTCCTTGTTACGTCAATAACTGGCCAATTATATCTTTTAAATAATTTTTTTGAATCATTAATTTCTTTTTGAATAAATTCAAAATCAGAATAATTTGATATTGTGTTCTCCTTCATGGCTTCCAATCTATTGGCTCTAATGTCAGATAAGCGTTTTGCTTCAACACTCAATCCTATTACACAAAAACTACCGGGTTTTTCTTTAAGAGCAGCAGGAATATTTTGTTCTCTGACCAAGGGTATGTTTAGAGTTTTATATCCTTTATTGGCCAGATAAATTGAAGTCGGCGTTTTACTGGTTCTACTTACACCTAATAAAATAATATCCGCATCTTTAACGTCTTCCCCCCGCATGCCATCATCATGCATCATTGAAAATTGTATAGCTTCGATTCTTCTATAATATTCCTCATCTAAGACATGTTGCGCGCTTGGCCTGTGATTCGGTCTTTGATTTAATAATTTTGAAAAATTTAATATTAAATTCCCCAAAATACTGAAACATGGTATTTTTTTGTTTTCACACTGGTAAGAGATATACTTAGCTAATTTAGTCTCTACTATTGTGTATAATATTATTGGATTCTCTTCTTCTGCATGTCCTTTTATAATCTCATCAATTTGGGTTTCCGTTCTAATAAATACATATTCTTTTTTTGTATAATCAAAGTTAGAAAATTGCGATTTTAATGCCAAAAATATTCTATCTAGGGTCTCTCCTGTTGAATCTGATATTAAAATAATTTGGTGTTTATGTCCCATAGGTAACTTTGTTAACAAAACTATTATAACTTGATGTTATACATTTGATGTTATTAATTAAATAAATACTCCTCATAAATTAACAAGTTTTTAACATTTTACTCCCTGTTAATCGTTTTTAGAATATTAAGATATTCTCTTAATTTTTTTATATTTAGAGGGTTTTATTGATTTTTTTAATCTTGGTTGTGGAATAAACTGTGTAAAAAAAATTATAATTAGTTATATCAGTAACTAACATGCCCTATATCAAATAATATACTTTTAAATATATTATTATTTAAATGAATAAATTAACAAACTGTATATTAAAGAAAGACTCTTCTTGTGTGCCTATTTGGTTTATGAGACAAGCAGGTAGATATCTTCCAGAATTTAGAAAAATCAGATCAGAAAATAAAGATTTTATTAAACTCTGTTTGAATAGTGATTTAAGTTCTGAAATAACTTTACAACCACTAAACCGTTTTAACCTTGATGCAGCTATAATTTTTTCTGATATTTTAATGATACCTTATGGATTAGGACAAAGTGTTAAATTTGAAAGGGGCAAAGGCCCAATATTATCAGAATTTAATTTAGATAATTTTTTAAATAACAAAAAAAATAATTTCATTAAAAAACTTAATCCAGTTTATAAAGCAATTAATAAAACAAAAAAAAATTTAAATAAAACCAAATCCCTTATATCTTTTGTTGGAGCGCCATGGACATTGGCAGTTTATATGTTCGGTTTAAAAAAAAACAATAATGAAGTAGATATTGATAAGTTAAAAAAAAATGAATCTGACTTCAAAGTAGTTATCGATAAACTCAATGAGTATTTGTGTGTTCATATAGAGAAACAGATTGCCGCAGGTGCAGACACAGTTCAAATTTTTGATTCTTGGGCAGGATTAATACCAAAACAAGATCTTCACAATTATTGTTATGAACCTAACAAAAAAATTGTTCAATTTTGTAAGGAAAGAAAAATTCCAGTTATTTGTTTCCCGAAAGGCATTAATAAAAATTATTTACAATTCGCCCAAATAGTTAACCCTAATTGTTTAAGTTTAGACTATGAGATAAGTCCTGCGTGGGCTAAAGATAATTTAAAAAATTTTTGCTTACAAGGTGGCATGCATCCTGAAATACTATTTAAAAGTAAAGATGAAATATTTAGTGAAGTTGATAGATATTTAAATATTTTTAAGGGAAGCCCTTATGTTTTTAATCTTGGACATGGCCTGTTGCCCGAAACCAACCCCAATATTGTTAACGAAGTAATACAAAGAGTAGGCAATTTTAAATGAAAAAAGCTGTTATCCTGTTTAATCTTGGTGGTCCAGACAGCCTTGATGCTGTCGAACCTTTTTTATTTAATTTGTTCAATGATCCTGCAATTTTTAACTTACCTGCAATATTTAGATACCCACTCGCAAAACTTGTATCGAAAAGAAGAACCCCAGTCGCTAAAGCCATTTATTCGGAAATGGGCGGAAAGTCACCAATTTTAGAAGAAACACAAAAACAAGCAGATGCAATCGAAAAAAGTCTCGAAAGTGAAAAAGATTTATATAAATGTTTTATAGTAATGAGATGTTGGAATCCACGAGCAGCAGAGACAATAAAAGACGTGCTAAAGTTTAAACCTGATCAGATAATATTACTTCCACTATATCCACAATACTCTAATGCTACCTCTGGTTCCTCAATTAAGGAATGGACAGAAACATGCAAAAAAGTAAGTCTTACAACAGAAACTAAAATTATTTGCTGCTATCCCACTGAAAAAGATTTTGTATTGTCTTATGCCAGTTTAATTAAACAAGAAATTGATCTATCTAAATTAAATGAAATAATATTAATTTTTTCAGCTCACGGCTTGCCAGAAAATAAAATTAAACAAGGAGACCCATATCAATGGCAAGTTGAGCAATCTGTAAAAAAATTAGTGGAAGAACTGTCGATAAAAAAATTAAACTACATTTTGAGCTATCAAAGTAGAGTTGGGCCATTAAAATGGATTGGTCCATCTACAGAAGATGTTATTAAAGAAGCAGCAAAAAAACAGAAGATATTAGTTGTGGTGCCGGTAGCCTTTGTTTCAGAACATTCAGAAACTTTAGTTGAACTTGATATAGAATATAAGAAACTAGCAGAAGAAAATGGATCTAAACAATATATCCGTGTTCCAGCAGTCACTATAAATAAAAATTTTATAAACTCATTGAAATCAAGCATTCTTCAAGCTAGTCATGAAGAAAGATTCACATCGTCAGTTAAGTGTCCTAAACAGTTCAAAAAATGTCCTAGGATACAGAATTTATAAAATGAACTATTACCTTCTATTTAAATCTTTACACTTAATTTCCGTAATTTCTTGGATGGCGGGACTTCTTTACCTGCCTAGACTATTTGTTTATCATGCTGAAACATCCAATAATTTAGAAAAAAAAGAAACTTTTAAGTTAATGGAAAAAAGACTTTTTTTTTATATTATGAGTCCAGCAATGATTTTATCATGGTTATTTGGCATGTTATTAATCCACTCAATAGGATTTGAAAGCTTGGTTTATCTTTGGCTCCAGTTAAAAATTGTTTTAGTTATATTGTTAACCTCTTATCATTTTTTTCTTTTACATTGTTTCAGGAGTTTTATTCATGACAAGAGTAAATATTCGCCGAAATTTTACAGATTAATAAATGAAGTACCAACTATTCTCTTAATTATTATTATATTTGTTGTTGTATTCAAACCCTTATAAAGCTTGAATCTTTAAAAAAAAAGTCTATATTAACAATTACTTACCCTCTTTAAATTTATCACATATGAACCTACAAGAATTAAAAAAAAAAAATCCTGCTGATCTTATTTCTCAAGCTGAAACACTTGGCATAGAAAACCCCAGCACCCTACGAAAGCAAGAAATCCTCTTTGCCATACTTAAGAAACTTGCGGAAAAAAATGAAAAAATTACTGGTGCCGGTGTACTTGAACTTTTACCAGATGGTTTCGGCTTCCTAAGAGCTATGGAATCTAATTATTTACCTGGTCCAGATGATATTTATGTAAGTCCAAGTCAGATTAGAAGATTTGGATTAAGAACAGGTGATACGGTAGAAGGTGAAATAAGGTCACCAAAAGATGCAGAGAGATATTTTGCATTACTTCAGGTAACTAAAATTAATTTTGAAGAACCTGAAAAAGGTAGAAACAAGATTGCATTTGATAACTTGACCCCTCTTTATCCGGATGAGAGAATAACTTTAGAGGTTGAATCAAATAAAGCAGAAAAAAAACCTGATAACACCGCAAGATTAATAGATCTTGTTAGTCCAATCGGTAAAGGACAAAGAGCTTTAATTGTTTCCCCCCCAAGAGCTGGGAAAACTATAATTTTACAAAATATCGCACAATCAATCACAACAAATCACCCTGAATGCTATTTAATGGTTTTACTAATTGACGAAAGACCAGAAGAAGTTACGGATATGCAAAGATCTGTAAAAGGTGAAGTTGTTAGCTCAACGTTTGATGAACCTGCATCAAGACACGTTGCTGTAGCCGAGATGGTTATACAGAAAGCAAAAAGACTAGTGGAACACAAAAAAGATGTTGTAATTTTATTAGATTCTATAACTAGACTAGGAAGAGCCTACAATGCGGTTATTCCAAGTTCTGGAAAAGTATTAACAGGCGGAGTTGATGCCAACGCACTTCAGAGACCAAAAAGATTTTTTGGTGCAGCAAGAAACATAGAAGAAGGAGGATCATTGACAATTATTTCTACCGCACTTATTGATACTGGTTCAAGAATGGATGAAGTTATTTTTGAAGAATTTAAAGGGACTGGTAATTGTGAATTAATACTAGACAGAAAGGTTGCCGATAAACGTATTTACCCTGCGCTAGATATCACAAGATCAGGAACAAGAAGAGAAGAACTTCTTTTCCAAAAAGATGATTTATCTAAAATGAATGTCTTGAGAAGAATAATAAGTCCTATGGGAACTATGGACGGGATAGAATTTTTAATTTCAAAACTTAAAAATACGAAGAACAATGCTGATTTTTTTGACTCAATGAACAAGACCACGTAGCTAGTCAAATTTTTCCTTAATTAAAAAATAAGCCCATCCAACAAAAGTTTTATTATTAGAACTATCGAATTCGTTCGAAACAAGTCGAGGCGGTTGTAAGGTAGGGCCTAGGATAACTTCTATAATATTATATCCCGTTTCCTCAAATATTTTTTTATAATCTTGATGACGCAATCTATTTTGAAAAAGAAACTGGTTATTGTATTTTCTCCATTTAGCTTCAGAAAAGCTCAAAAAATTTAATTTAGATATCCTCCGATCTGTATGACTATAATGATCGCTGTAATCAATGGCTGAAGAAACAATAGCATTCTTAGAAAGAACTTTTTTTAATTTATTTAAATAATCTTTTATGTCTTCAAGCGTAAAATGTTCAAGAGCTGTAGTCGAAATACACATATCAAACTTTTCCTCATTTAAATTTTCTAGTTTGAGTGGCGCCCTATAATCAATCCTATATACTTCTTTTAATTGAGCTAAATTTTTTACATAAGCTCTCTTTTTTAACTTTAACATTGTAGAAATCTGATCATTTGCTTGGTTCAATAACTCAAAATCAATCATCTCATTAATATCAATAACAACTTGTTGCACAGAGTTATTCAGCACATATGAAATGTACAAATTTTGAGACAATGATTTACCTGCCCCGACTTCTAAAATCTTTTTTACATCATTTTTCTGTATTGACCTTGTGTGGAATTTCCAGGACTTATCTACTTCTGTAATATTAATTTTAGATCTTTTAGTGATATACTTTTGTGAAAAGTAAAAAATTTTTTTAAAGTTAAAAACACTAAAAAGTTTGTATAGAAGTGCTTTTAATTTCCAGTTAATTTGAAACATGCAAAAATATAAATTATTTACAAACCTTTTAAAATGAATATTTACGCACTTTCGTCTGGTAGAGGACCTTCTGGTATAGCAATAATTAGATTGTCAGGTAAAGATGCTCTGAGAATTTCAGAACGTATTTCAAAAAAAAAAGAAATAACATCAAAAACATTCAATCTTTGTAAATTCTTCAATCCCTCAAATAATAAATTAATAGACGAAGGTTTATTATTGTCATTTCCTGGCCCTAATAGTTTTACGGGTGATGACCTAGTGGAATTCCATACTCACGGAAGTAACGCTGTTATCTCATATTTTTTAAAAGTTTTATCGGAACAAGATAATTGTAGACTTGCTGAACCAGGAGAGTTTACTAAAATAGCTTTTCAGAATAATAAAATTGATCTTGTCGAGGCAGAGAGTATTGGCGATTTAATTCACGCTGAGACCGAGCTTCAAAGACAGCAGGCTATAAATTTAGTTCAGGGAAACGCCTCAAATTATTATAACAACTTAAGGGAAAAACTCATTCGATCATTGGCTTATATAGAAGCAAAAATTGATTTTGCAGAAGATGACTTGCCTAAAAATATTTTAAAAGAAGTTCAACAATCAATAAGGGAAGTACATGAAGATATTAAAAAAGCACTAGAAGATCATAAAATAGGTGAGAAAATAAGAGAAGGTTTTAAAGTATCTATAGTTGGAGATGTAAATGCAGGAAAATCTTCACTTCTTAACTTGCTATCAAAAAGAAATGTAGCGATCGTCTCGGAAGAAGAAGGAACAACAAGAGACATCATAGAGGTATATTTAAACATAGATGGATACCCTGTAATATTAGCTGATACAGCAGGCATAAGGGACTCTAAAAATGAAGTTGAGAAAAAGGGAATGTTATTAGCAATTAACAAATCAAAAGAATCAGATCTTAATTTAATTATGATTGATAATTCTTTAAAAAATATAAACCCAAAGGTTAAAAATTTAATTAGTGAAGATTGTATTGTAGTTTTAAATAAATCTGATGTTGAAAGTAAACAGAATCACAGATTTGATAAAACAGAAGTAATATTAGTGTCCGTAAAAAATAATAAAAACATCACAGAACTTATAACTAAAATAAAAACTAAATTAAGTAAAAAATTTATAAATTTAAACAATATCCTAGTGACAAGAGAAAGACATAGAAGTAAATTAAATGCCTGTTTAAATGAACTAGATAATTTTCTCAAGAAAGATCAAAAGCAGGATATAGAAATGTCTGCAGAAGATCTTAGGTTAGCTACGAGACATTTAGGGGCAATCGTTGGAAAAGTAGATGTTGAAGAAATCCTTGGCTCAATATTTAAAGATTTCTGCATAGGGAAATAATTAAATAACACCTTGTAAAATAATTTTAGAGTAATACATTTAGCCTATGAGCAATATAAGCTATGACGTAGTAGTAATCGGTGGAGGACATGCTGGATGTGAGGCAGCAGCAGCATCTGCTAGATTAGGCGTAAATACAGCTCTTTTTACACATAAAATAGAGACTATAGGTGAAATGTCATGTAATCCAGCGATTGGGGGACTAGGTAAAGGACATCTTGTTAGAGAGATAGATGCCCTTGACGGGGTAATGGGGGTCGTAACTGATAAATCAGGTATCCAATTTAGATTATTAAATAGAAGTAGAGGGCCCGCAGTAAGAGGACCAAGAACACAATCAGACAGATCTCTTTACAAAGAACATATGCAAAAAATTTTGTTAAACTACGAAAACTTAACTGTAGTAGCTGATCCATTAGTTAAGTTTTTATTTGATAATGATAAAGACAAAATTATAGGATTTGTTTGTGAAAGTAATAAACAAGTTTTGTGCAAACAGTTAATTTTAACAACTGGAACATTTTTAAATGGACTAATTCATATTGGAGAAAAACAAATACCAGCAGGACGATTTAATGAAAGGCCTTCAACAGGCTTAAGTGAGCAGTTAGAAAAATATAATATTAAGCTTGGTAGACTCAAGACAGGCACACCCCCGCGGTTAGACGGAACTACTATTAATTATAACGAAATTGAAATGCAACCAGCAGATTCCGAACCCTATTTTTTTTCTTGTTTAACTAACAAATTATATAATAAACAAATTTCATGTGGTGTTACCCATACAAACAATGAAGTTCATAAAATAATAAATGATAATATACATCTCAGCGCAATGTATTCTGGTAATATCAAAGGTGTCGGTCCAAGATATTGTCCTTCTATCGAGGATAAGGTTGTAAAATTTAAAGAGAAAGAGAAACATCAGATTTTTCTTGAACCAGAAGGATTAAAGGACAGTACTGTTTACCCAAATGGAATATCTACCTCTTTGCCAGAGGAAATTCAGCTTCAATTATTGTCGAAAATAAAGGGTTTAGAGCAAGTTAAGATGCTTAGGGCAGGGTATGCAATCGAGTATGATTTCGTTGATCCAAGAGAGTTAAACGCCACTCTGGAAACGAAAAAAATTAAATCGTTGTTTTTAGCTGGCCAAATCAACGGAACAACAGGATACGAAGAAGCAGCTGCTCAAGGATTGATAGCAGGTATTAACGCTGCACTGAAAATAAAAAACGAAAAAGAATTTATATTAGACAGATCTGAGTCTTACATTGGTGTTATGATTGATGACTTGATTACCAAGGGTGTAACCGAACCTTATAGAATGTTTACATCGAGAGCAGAGTATAGGTTGTCACTACGTGCAGACAATGCTGATCAAAGATTAACACCTCTCGGAATCAAAATTAAATTAATTAAAAATCTAAGGATACAAAGTTATAACGATAAACAAAATAAATTAACTAGGGTTTTTAATGCCCTACAATCGAAACTAATATCTCCTAATGCGGCTGCTAAATATTCTATTAAAATTGCTATGGACGGTGTCAAAAGAACTGGTGTAGAAGTCCTATCGCAGAAGGGAATTACATTAGATAAGTTAAGAAACATATGGGACGATATACCCCAATTTGATAAATATATAGATGATCAAGTGGAGATAGATGCTCATTATTCAAGATATTTAAAAAAACAGAACTATGACATAGAAACTTTTAGAAAGGATGAGGCAATATCTATTCCGGACGATATGGATTATGATAACTTTAGTAGTTTATCGAATGAAATTAAATCAAAGTTGAAACTAATAAAACCAAAGACCCTTGGTCAGGCTTTAAGAATAGATGGAGTCACGCCAGCAGCCGCAATTATACTCTTAGCATTCATAAAAAAAAACAGATATAAAGTTTCTGCTTAATGAAAGAAAAAGAAGTTAAAGAAATATTATTTAATAAACTCCACTTTACCCAAGATGCTATATATAAACTAGATATATTCTGCAAAGAAGTAATTGAGTATAATCAGAAATTCAATTTAATCGCCAAGTCCACTATCATTGATATATGGGACAGACATATATTAGATTCCGCCCAATTAGTAAAATTTATTGATTTCAAAGACAATCTTAGTCTATCAGACTTAGGCACCGGAGCTGGTTTTCCTGGTATAGTTATTGCAATATTTAACAGAAATCAAAAATTTCACGTGAAATTATATGAGAAATCTAAAGTTAAGATTAAGTTTTTAACCAAGTTATGTGAAAAACTCAATATTAATGCACAAATCTACGAAAATGACTATCGTACACACCATATAAAATCTAATTATGTAGTTTCTAGAGCCTTCAAAAAATTAGAGGAGCATATTCGCATTTCACGTGAAATAGTTTTGGTTAACCACAAGCTTATCATTCTTAAAGGTAAAAATGCTGAGAATGAGATAAAAAAACTTAACAACAATATAAATTACAGTTATAGTTTAGAAAAAAGTATTACTAGTCCAGATTCGAAAATAGCAATATTTAATATTTTAAAATAAAATGAAAAAAATAATTTCGGTAATAAATCAAAAGGGAGGAGTTGGTAAAACGACAACCGTTGTTAATCTTTCTACAGCACTAGCTCAGCTGGGTAAAAAAATACTAGTGATAGACTTAGACCCACAAGGTAATGCAACAACTGGTCTTGGTAAATCTAACAACGAAAGCGATAAAAATATCTACAAAGTTATTATAGGTCAATCTGACCTAAAAAATTGTATCCAAAAAAGTTGTGTTGAAAACCTTGATATTATTGGCTCAAATGTCAATTTATCAGGATTAGAAGTAGAAACTGCGAACGATCCGAATAGAGCTTTCCTTTTAAAAGAGATTTTAACAGAAAAAAACAAAGATTTGATCGATACATATGAAACTATTTTTATTGATTGCCCTCCTTCATTAAGCCTGCTTACAGTAATGTCATTGGTAGTTGCTGATGAGTTGTTAGTTCCACTTCAAGCAGAATTTTTTGCCTTAGAAGGGATTTCTCAACTGGTAAAAACGATTGAAAGAATTAAAATTAATTTAAATCCAATTTTAGAAATAAGAGGAATTCTTTTAACAATGTTTGATAAGAGAAATAAATTATCAACACAAGTAGATGATGAAGCTAGAAAATATTTTAAAGAAAAAGTTTATAAAACTGTAATACCAAGAAATGTAAGATTATCAGAAGCACCATCCCACGGTGTTCCATGTATCATTTATGATAAAGCATGTCTGGGCAGCCAGTCCTATATCAATTTAGCAAAAGAATTTATAGAACAAGGAAACAATAAAGGAATTTGATGGTTGAAGAAAAAAACAAAAAAGGACTAGGTAGAGGTTTAATGTCATTATTTGGTGACCAGGTAGAATCTACAAATATAGAACAAGAATCTCTCCAAAAAAAAATCCCTAATAACTCATATTTGTTAGCATCTATAAGCGATTTGAGACCAAGCAAATTCCAGCCCAGGAAATTTTTTGACGAAAAAAAAATAAATGAATTAGCTCAGTCTATAAAAAAAAATGGCCTAATTCAGCCTATAGCTGTGCGTCAAGGTAAGGAAGACGGCTACGAAATAATCGCTGGTGAAAGAAGATGGTTAGCCGCACAACAAGCTGGTCTACATGAAGTACCGGTATTAGTATTAAATTTAAATGATACCCAATCTTTAGAATTAGCTATAATTGAAAACATACAGAGGGAAGATCTTAATACGATTGAGGAAGCTAAAGGTTACGAAAGATTAATGCAAGATTTTCACTATGATCACGAAAAGCTTTCAGAGTTCATGGGAAAAAGTAGAAGTCATATCAGTAACACGTTAAGGCTTCTATCATTACCAGACAAAGTAAAAGAAATGGTAGAAGAGGGTGTCTTAACAGCAGGACAAGTTAGACCATTAATCGGCAGATACAATGCTTTAGAAATTGCACAAACTATTATTAAAGAAAAACTTAGTTCTAGATCGATCGAGAATTTAGTTAAAAATGCTAAAGAAAAAGAAGTTAATAAATTTAAAACACAAATTAAATCAGATCCAAATATATTATTGGCAGAACGAAAGCTTGAAGAACATCTTGGGTTGAATGTTAAAATAATGTCCAAAAAAAACAATTCTGGAAAACTTATAATTGAGTTCAACAATATCGATCAATTTGAGATGATTTCTAATTTACTTAAAAAGAAGTAGCAGCTTCTGTTGAAACATAGACCACAAGATTTTTAATTATAGTATTTTTCTTAATTAATGAATTTTTTTTCATCAAGCTTTCTGTTTCTTCAATTTTGTTACTTACTTTATTTAATTTTTCTAAATTCCACTTTTTAAGCTGGTTTAAATAAATTGGTCTATCCTTCCAAAAAATTGGCGGTTTGAAATTGTCTATAGTTTTTTCATGGTTTTTAAAGTTTTCATGAGTTTTTTGAATCTCAATTAGTTTTAATATTCTATAATTCAAGTTGTTTAAATATATGAAGCTATCTTCGTTTAAAAGATTTATCTCAGAAAGTAATTTATTAATTTTGTCTTTTCTACCCATTAAAGCATTGTCTCTTATTTCATCAAAACCTGTATCATTTTTAATGTTAAGAATATCTAGAATTTGTTTTTTATTTATTATTTTTTCTGGAAAAAGGGTTTTTATTTTTATGAGCTCAGTCTGTATAATTTTTCTATTTCGACTAGAATTACCGATTATAAGATTTATTAGTTCACCAGTAAGGCCTTTATAACCAACAAGTTCTTTGTTTATATAATTAATCAATGTTCTTTCGTTATCTTCATAGCAAGGCAAAATCCCCAAATATTTTTCTTTTTCAAATAAAGTTCGTAACTTAGATTTTTTTTCTAATTTATCCGCAAAGATATACATCTTTACATTTTGGTTGTTTTTTTCTAGACATTCTAATACTTCATCTAATATTTTATCTGTAGCGTTTTGAATTAATATTATTTTTTTTTCGTTAAAAAGAGATTCGTTTATAATTTTTTCGTATACGATATCTTTATTTTTTACAATTTCGCTTTCAAAGAAATTTATTATCTCAGACGTTTTATTGATATCTTTTATTTTATTTTTAATATCGTCTTTAATTCCGTCGTTCTCTCCGTATAATAAAACTGCCCGATATTCATTTAAGACATTAAGATTTTGCTCTACAATATAACTTTTCAGTATCACTTATTTTTTTCTAATAACGTAAGAAAGTTTATTATTTCTTCTGATAGTTGGTCAATAGTAATCTTAGACGCTTTCTTTTCGTTAAAAATAGTATCTGAGTGACTCTTAGCAACTTCATAGTCATTCTTTCTTGAAAATAGTTTTTTAACACTCTTGTTATTATCAATATCAGTCAATTTTAGATCGGCTGAAATTTTTAGATCATATCTTTCTGTTCTACCAGATTTATTTTTAATTTTACTAGTTTTCGTTTGAATAAGAGCTATTTGAACATCGTATCTATTTTGACTTTTTTGGTTTGAAAACAGAAGAATATTATTTTTAAGTAAATAAGTGTTTCGATCTTCTCCAGTTATGTTTATATTTTGTATATATAATGTAGATTGTCCGTCATTAATTTTTTTAAATCCGCAGGCGCTCAATAAAATAGAGAATAAAAGGATTATTATAATTTTAATTTTTTTTTCCATAAGAATTTTATTCTACAAGATAATTTATTATTTTATTTTTAACAAATATAGTTTTTTTAATTTTTTTATTTATCAAATAATCATTGATTTTTTTATTTTTTTTACTCTCCTTTATAGCATAATTTTCTTCTAGATTTTTTTTTACACTTATTATTTCTCTTGTTTTTCCGTTAATTTGTACGGCTATTTTAATCTTTTCATCTAGAATTAATTCTTCATTTACTTCTGGCCATTTGTCAATTTTAGTTTCGCCAAGCTGTTCTAAGCATTCATTAGCAAGATGAGGTGTAAAAGGAATTAGTACTTTCATTAAATTAGAAAATTGCTTCTTTAAACACTTATTACTTATTTCTTTGTCTAGTGCCTCAACAAATAAACTGTAAATGCTATAAACATTTGCTATCACAACATTTAAGTGAAAATTATTAATCAAATTAGTGATTTTTAAAATATAATTATTTAAATTAATTTCAAATTCTTTATCTTCTGTATCTTTTTTGTCCAATCGTTTAATTATCGAAATATTTAAATTATAAATTTTTTGCAAAAATTTATATGCTGCATTAACTCCTTGGCTTGACCATTGGACGTCTTTTTCGGGTGGGCTATCTGATAAAATAAACCATCTAACTGCATCTGCTCCATAGGATTTAATCATGCTTTCAGGGTCAATAACATTCTTTTTGGACTTGGACATAGACTCTGATGGTCCGACAATTACCTTGGTTTCATCGGATATTTTTATACATTTATTCTCACCTACTTTATCTATTTGGTCAGGACTTAGCCATTTACCTTTATTATCCTTGTAAGTTTCGTGACAGACCATTCCTTGTGTAAACAAGCCTTTAAATGGTTCCTTTTCTTTTATATTAGGATTATTGTTTTTAATAGCTCGCATAAAAAATCTTGAATAGAGTAAATGTAATATAGCGTGTTCAATTCCACCAATATATTGATCTACAGGCAACCAGTAATTTAAGTCTTCTACGTTAAAAGGTTTATCTTGAATAACAGGTGAGCAAAATCTCATAAAATACCAAGACGAGTCAACAAAAGTATCTAACGTATCTGTTTCTCTTGTTGCAGGCTTTCCCGTTTTTTTATGAATTGTTTTTTTCCAACTAGGATGATTGTCAAGTGGATTACCATTTTTTTTTAAATCAACGTCTTCTGGTAGTTTAATTGGCAGTTCATCTTTATCTACGGGAACTATACTTCCATCATCTAAATAAATCATTGGTATAGGACAACCCCAATATCTTTGTCTTGAAACACACCAGTCTTTTAATCTAAAAGATATTTTTTTTTGACCAATATTTTTTTTTACAATTTCATCTAGTATTGTTTCTTTTGCTTTTTCAACATCTAGGTCATTTAAAAATCCAGAATTTATTAAAACCCCATTAGATGTATAGGCTTTATTTAATTTGCTAAAATCTTTAGGTTTGTTTTTGTTTTCAGCAACTACTTCTATAATTTCTAAATTGTATTTTTTAGCAAAGTCTAAATCACGTTGATCATGTGCGGGGCAACCAAAAATAGCTCCAGTTCCATAGTCCATTAAAACAAAATTTGATACGAAAATTGGTATTTTTTTATTTTCTATAAAAGGATGATTAGCTAACAAACCTGTTTGAAAACCCTTTTTTTCTGCGCTTGCCAAAGCTTCTTCTGTTGTACCTGTTTCTAAACATTCTTTTTTGAATTTTAAAAATTCATTATCATTTTCAAATTCTTTACACACAGGATGATCAACTGAGACTGCTATAAAACTAGAACCAAAAATTGTGTCAGGTCTTGTTGTAAAAATTTTTATTTTTTCTTTTTTTTTAAATATTTGAAAATTAATTTCACAACCTACAGATTTTCCAATCCAATTTTTTTGCATTAATTTTACTTTTTCAGGCCACTGATCTAGTGAGTCAAGATCATTTAACAGTTCGTCGGCAAATTTTGTAATATTAAAAACCCATTGTGATAGCTTCTTCCTCTCAACTAATACGCCTGAACGCCATCCTTTACCATTAATAACTTGTTCGTTAGCTAAAACTGTTTGTTCTAAAGGGTCCCAATTTACATAATTTTCTCTTCTAGAAACAAAACCCTTATTATATAAATCTATAAATAATTCTTGTTGATGTTTATAATATTTTTCATCACAAGTTGAAATTTCAAGATCCCAATCAATAGACAATCCTAACATTTTTAATTGTCTTTTCATTTCAGAAATATTTTTTTTTGTCCAATCTTTAGGATGAAGATTATTTTCCTTAGCTGCATTTTCTGCAGGCAAACCAAAAGCATCCCACCCCATCGGGTGTAGTACATTAAAACCATTTAGATATTTAAATCGCGCAATAACATCACCAATAGTATAGTTCCGAACATGTCCCATATGAATTTTCCCAGATGGATAAGGAAACATTTCTAGGCAATAAAATTTAGGTTGATTTGCAGAGCCGTATAGTTTTTTTCTTTCAAAAATTAATTGCCATTTTTTTTCAATTAATTGAAAATTTACTCTTTCCATTTTCTAATTTATTTTTTATTTTGATCAAGGATAGCGGCTGAAGTTAAGATTGTTTGTTTTAGCTCCTCTTCAATTTTAGACTTAATAACCTTTGTGGCGCAATTATTTTGGGTCGAACATTTTTTTTGGTGAACAGTAATTTTTAAGCTATTACTTTGAATCTCGTTTGATAGAAATCTTACTGTAATTTTTAAAGATTGATTTATTTTATTATTATCACCGTACCAGTCTGTGATAATTAATCCTCCAGAATAATCTACTGTACTAAAAGGAATAAAATCTAACGTATCAAGTGTAGCTCTCCACATCGGATTAGATGTACTAAATTCGTAATTCGTAGATCTTCGGCCTTTTATCATATTACCAACTGACATTCCTTTACCCTCCTTTACATTTTGTTTAGCTCTTTCCATGGCATTGGTAGGTATATTTTTTCCTTGTGTATTTTTGTACAAGCCACAAGAAGTGGTTAGCAATAAATAAAAGGTTAAAGAAAAGAATATATAAAATTTTTTAAAACAGGTATTTTTTATCATTTAAGCTACTCGAATATAGAAATAGGATTTATTTACTAATAACTCAAATTTAAACTGTAAAACATAAAAAAAAGCATCAAAATCAGTATTTATGTTGTAAATATACAACACTAAATGTTTATCTGGCTTATAAAGCAATAAAATCAACAAATTAATTAAATTTTTAATAATATGCAGACAATATTAATATTAATATTAATTAAAAAACAAAGGAAAAAAATGAAAAACATAATCAAAACAGCAATCGTTATGTTAACTTCAATCTCTTTATTTGGTTCTGCTAACGCAGGAGAACTAACTGTAACTGGTACAGCAAAAGCCACTTACAATATAGTTTCTGGATATTCTTCACTAGGTAAAGGAATGGGTGTTGCAAACGAATTCGATCTAGGCGCTAGTGGCGAACTAGATAACGGTTACACATGGAATTACCAAGTGCAAATGGATCCAGGTGCAGCGGGAGCATCAATAAATGACGATTCTAAATTAACATTAACTACTCCTTTCGGAACTTTTGGTATGTTTATATCAGAAGGTGGACTTGACTTAGAAGACGGAGCATCACAATCAGTTTACGGAAGACCAACTGATATAGGTGATCCTTCAGGTACAGTAGACAACGTTGATATAGATGGTTCAAACAACATACAATATCACTCACCAAAAGGCTTACTGCCATTTGATACAGTGATTAAATATGGTCATGTTACAAACGCACAAAATAGTAATACATCAGCTAACGCTGCCGGTTCAGAAGTTGCTTTTACAAGCAGAACTGCAGATGCATTACAAGTTAAAATGACACCTATTGATGGTCTAAACCTTGGTGCTTCAGTTACTAAACACCAATCTGATTCAACTTTAGCTCAACAAATAGCATTAACACAACAAGCTGGTTCGTATGCTGCTATGGCAACATACAAACTTCCAACTGCACCAATTACAGTTGGTATATCTAAAGCAATTAACGAGCCTAAAATAAACCAGGCTGCTTTAGGTGCTACAGGTGCTGATGAGTATGAGCAATTAAACTATTCTATTGCTTTTGTTGTAAATGATAATCTATCTGTATCATACGAACGGGAAGATTCAGAAAAGCATGCTATTGCTAACGTAACAGCAGACATAGAACAAGAATCGTCTGCAGTACAAGCTGCATACACAATGGGAGGAATGACATTAGCTGTTTCTCAAGGTTCTTACAAAAATGTTGGTTATGTTACAGGTAAAGAAGCGTCACAAACTTTATTTGCTATAACTATGGCGTTTTAGTTAGTAAATCTTATTTAAAAAAGCCGGTTAGAAATAGCCGGCTTTTTTTTTATCTCTGAGAATAAAGCCAAACCAGTAGAATCAACTAAATTCAATTTCAAGAGATTTTTGCTCCTTATGCCTCCTAATGGCACCAAGTCGATAAAATAATTTTTTACTATTAAGTTGTATTTAATTATGCCGAAATAACTTTTTTTATTTTTATATGACGTCTCAAATAACCTTGATAAAATAATAGTGCTGCATCCCTGTTTTATTTTTTGATATATTTCTCTATAGTTATGAGCGGATCCTATCAATGCTAGATTAAGCCTTGAGTAGACTTTTTTATTATAGGACGAAAGATACAAACCGTCCGCTTTGATATATTTTGCTAATTTTATATCATTAGCTATATAAATTTTAAATTTATTGAGGCGACATTTTTGTCTGAATTTATGTAAATTACCGTAATTTTCGAGAGTCCCGTTATTACGATAGATAATATTAATTTTTACATTTTTTTTTAAAGAATCAAGATTAATTGATTTGGTATTTTCTATATATAAATAATAATTATTCTTTATAATAAACATTAATGAATCCAATAATTAATAGATTTGAAAATATAAAATCTCTGATTAATAATAGCAACGTAAAGATAATCGCAGTCTCAAAAACCTTTCCTTTTGAAACAATTAGCCCTTTAGTTAATCATGGACATCTTCATTTTGGAGAAAACAAAGTTCAAGAAGCTCAATCTAAGTGGGTAGATGCTAAATTAAAGAATCCTAAACTTAAATTGCACATGATTGGGAAATTACAATCTAATAAAGCTAAAGATGCCGTAAAACTATTTGATTATATTCATTCTTTAGATAATCAAAAATTAGCTCTTACTTTGGCTAAGCATCAAACAAACACTAATAGAAATCTAAAATACTTTATTCAAGTTAACATTGATAATGAAAAGCAAAAGTCAGGTATAGGTGTTCAGTCCCTTGATGATTTTTTCTATTACTGCACAAAAGAATTAAAAATTAATATAATTGGATTAATGGCGATACCCCCTAATAATGGAAGACAAAACATATATTTTAAAAAATTAATGGAATTAAATAAATTATTAAACTTACAAGAATTAAGTATGGGTATGTCTGCTGATTTTAATGAGGCTTTGAAATATGAATCTACTTTTGTTAGAATAGGTAGTTCTATATTTGGTACCAGAGCTTAATTAATTAATATTTTTGTTTTTTTATTTATTTTACTAATTAGTTCAAGTATGTCCTTTTTAGAAACAGCAATACATCCTTTAGTCGGTTCATAGTTTTTTTTAGCTATATGAATAAAAATGGCACTTCCTTTATTTATAATAATTGGCTTTAAATTATAATTAATTATGATTACCACATCATATACATTTTCTTTTAACCAAAGTTTTTCCGCACTTTGTTTGAAAGGAAACCTAATTAATTTATTGTAATATTTAGAAAAAGGAGAATCACACCACCCCATATTTTTTTTAATTATTGTCTTATTAAGCGCTGATTTTATTTTTGTTATTCTGTCTTTACGGTAAAGCAATGATTTAAATGCGAAGACCCCACAAGGCGTTTTTTCGTCTCCTTCTCTTTTTTTTGATGTAATTCCTCTTTTACCTATTGAACATTTTATCTTATACTTTCCATAGTATAAAAATTTATTTTTTAATTTTATATCCATACAATTATGAAAAATAGTTTACTTGTTTTTGGCACTAAAAACTTTAACAATTCTTTGAATGAAATCAAAGAGTATTTTAATTTCCCCCTTACCTTTTATGAGAAGAATGATTTTTCCAAATCCTTAATTACCAATGCTAGTGCTATTCTGATAGAGAGTGATTTTTGTAATAGCGATGAAATATTTACTTTAATTAATAGCATACGCGGTAAGCCTGTTCTTTTGTTTGCAAACCAAACTTCCAGCGATAACAAATGTAATCATAATAAAAAAATTTTTCTTCCTTTAAGTTTCAGGGACCTTAGTAATCATGTTAAAAATTTAATAACTTCTGTAAAATTTAATCAAAATTCTTCTATTAAAATTAAAGAGTATTTAATTGATAAAAATGAAAGAAAATTAATGAAAGGAAATTTATCTTTAACTATTACGGAAAGAGAAATTGAGCTGATCGAAGTACTATTCAATGAACCAGAACCGTTATCAAAAATTGAAATTTTAAAAAAAATTTGGAAATATGCAGAAGGCGTGGATACACATACTATCGAGACGCATATTTACAGGCTTAGAAAAAAAATATTAGACAAATTTAAGGATGACAATTTTATAATTAATTCAAAAACTGGTTACTCTGTTTGAAAAAAAGAAACAAAATTGCAGTTGATTTACTGTCAAAAAAATATCGTAAGCGTATTGTTGGATCTAAAAAGGGTAAAGGTAGTTTTAAAAGAAAAAAAAATTAACAATTTTTTATCAATTTAATCGAGCTCCAATTTTTTGAATTATTTTAGACGCCATCTCAGTACCTTCTATTAAGCATTCTTTAACTGACATTTTGTTAATCTGTCCATGCAAAAAACCAGCTGCAAACAAATCCCCCGCACCTGTTAAATCAACAAGTTTGAGATTTTTTTGTCCTTCACACTCTGTAATACTTGATCCACTGACTGCAATACTTCCTTTGTCGGATCTAGTTATTATTAATAATTTATTTAATTTTTCTCCAAATTTAATTACTTCATCAAATGTTTTTGCATTAATTAATTCCATTATTTCTTGTTCGTTAGTAAATATAATATCTAGTTTATTTTGTACTAAATCTAAAAAACTTTTTTTATGTCTTTCGACACAAAACTTATCGGACAAGGACATAGCCGATTTATTGGCAAGCGCTAGAGCTTTATCGAAAGCTTTCTTTGGCTCCCCTTCATCCCACAAATACCCTCTAAAAAAACTAACTCACTTCGTTTAATAAAATCTTCATTAATATCATTGTGCGAAATTTTTCCTGCTATTCCAAGGAAAGTACACATAGTTCTTTCTGAATCGGGTGTAACTAAAATCAAGCAAGAACCAGTCGGTGTATCTTCTGTTTTTTTATTATAACAATATTTAACTTTTTCATTGGTTAGGCTTTTTTCATATTCATTTCCTAATTTATCATCATTAACCTTTCCTATAAATGATACCTCATTTTTAAGTTGTGCGAGACCTACGATAGAATTAGCAACCGATCCTCCTGCAATAGTTTTTTCAATATTTAAATTTGACAGTAACTGCTTAAATTCTTTTTCATCTACAAGCTTCATAGTGCTTTTAGTTAAGCTATTTTTAAACAAAAATTCCTCATCAACTTTGCAAATAACATCTACGATAGCGTTTCCTATTCCTAAAATTTTCATAATATTAATTAAGCTTTTATTGTTTTAATGGGTTTTTTTCTACTGGGATAACAAGTACTGCATATTTTACAACTTATACCATAACACTCCCTAGCTTTACAATATTCCCGACCGTAAAAGATAATTTGAAGATGAAGTTTATTCCAGGTTTTTTGTGGAAACAGTCTTTTTAAATCCTTTTCAGTTTGCACAACATTTTTGCCGTTAGTTAGCCCCCATCTTTGAGCTAATCTATGGATATGTGTATCAACAGGGAAAGCTGGTTGCCCAAAACCTTGTGACATAACTACACTCGCAGTTTTATGACCAACTCCAGGTAATTCTTCTAACTCTTTAAAACTTTTAGGAACACGACCATTATGCTTTTCTATTAATTGTTTTGACATTAAATATATGCTTTTTGCTTTTATTCTAAATATACCTATACTTTTAATTAATCTTTCAATTTTCTTTCTTCCTAGTTTGATAAAATGTTCGGGCTTGTTGTATTTCGGATAGATATTTTTGGTCACATTGTTAACATTAACGTCTGTACACTGAGCGGATAAAAGTACGGAAACTAACAAAGTAAACTTACTATTATGTTTAAGAGGGATAGGTGTTGTAGGGTAAATTTTATTTAGTATTTTTAAGATTGTATCTGCTCGTTTATTTTCAAACATCAACTTATATTTATTTAAAATTCAACACGTTTCTCATTGAATATAAACCTGGTTTTTTATTTATTATCCATTTTGCAGCTACCAAAGCTCCTTCTGAATAAAGAGCTCTATCAAACGCTTCATGGTTCAAGGTAATTATTTCTTTACCACTAGAAAACTTAACCTCATGTTTCCCAATCACTTCACCTTTTCGTAGTGAGTTAAAATTTATTTTTTTTCCATATGGAAAATATTTTTTATTTAAAAATTTTTTACCAATTAATTTATAAAATTCTTTATTTTGACCATCAGCTATACCTCTGCCAAGCATTAAGGCTGTACCTGACGGATAGTCTTTTTTATATTTATGGTGAACTTCTAAAACTTTACTTAAAAAATTATCATTTAAAGATTTAGAGACAATCTCTGTTAAATATATGAGAAGATTAATTCCCAAGCTCATATTTCCTGCTTTTAAAATTGTAATTTTTTTAGAATACTTTTTAATTAGATTTTCTTCTTTTTTTGTAAATCCTGTAGTCCCGATAACAACTTTTTTTTTAAGCTTAGTTGCAATTTTAAGAATTTCCAATGTACATGTTGGAATAGTAAAATCTATTATTACATCTGCTTTTTTAAAAGCTTGTTCATTATTTAAATTAGGTTGAATACCATTTATTATTTTATTAATTACTTTACTTTCTGTGAGAGTTGTTACTTTGAAATTTTTGTCTTTTCTTGAGGATTTAATAAGCTGTTGACCCATTCTCCCCATACAGCCAGAGATTGCTAAATTAATTTTTTTCACTATTTTTTTTCCCAAAATTTCTTAGCCTTTTCAAAAAAACTTTTTATAGTCGGGCTTAACTTTGTATTTTCTAACACTTTAAATTCTTCTAAAAGTTCTTTTTGTCTTTTAGACAATGATACAGGAACCTCAGGTGTAATTCTAATATATAAGTCTCCTAAAGTACTCCTTCTTAAGATTGGCATTCCTTTGTCTTTTAGTCTCAACTGTTTTCCATACTGTGTCCCTGCTGGAATCTTAACATTTACTTTACTTCCATTGATACAAGGTACTTCTATAGTTGTACCTAATGCAGCATCTGCATATGTAACAGGTAGTTCAAAAAATAAATTTTCTTCAGATCTTTTAAATAAACTATGACTTTGAACTGAGATAAATAAGTATAAATCTCCATTTCCACCACCTTTAGTGCCAGCTTCTCCTTTTCCAGAAAGCCTTATCCTTGTTCCGTCATCCACACCTTTTGGAATTTTTACTGAAACTGATTCAGCGCTTTGAAGCTTTCCATCACCACTACATTTTTTACACACTTTACCAATAGTTTCACCATTACCATGACACTGAGGACAAGTTTGTTGAACGGTAAAAAAACCTTGACTAGATCTAATCTTACCATTGCCTTTACAATAATCACATTTTTTTGGTTTTGATCCTGGTTCAGCACCACCTCCATTACAACCATCACATTTTATATATGTTGTGTAGTCTATTTTTTTTTCTAGACCTTTATAAGCATTTTCTAAACTTATACTTAGATCATACCTTAAATCGTTTCCTCTGCTACCAGAAGATCTTCTACCTGACCTGGCAGAACCATCTGAAAAATCGCCAAAAAAATCTTCAAAAATGTCTGAAAAGGAAGATGTATCAAATCCCCCAAACCCTTGACTGCCACCACCTTCGAAAGCTGCATGTCCGAATTGATCATAATTCGTTTTTTTACTGTCATCTGAAAGAATACTATAAGCCTCACTTGCCTCTTTAAATTTTTCTTCAGAAGCTTTATTACCGGGGTTTTTATCAGGATGATGTTTAAAAGCAGTAGAACGGTATGCTTTTTTTATTTCATCTTTAGAAGCAGATTTATTTACTCCTAAGATATCGTAGTAGTCTTTCTTGGCCACAAAAAGTTGCTCCGTTTTTTAATATATCTTAGGCGCTTTTTTCTTTGTCGTTCTTGTCGTCTTTGTCATCTTTTACATCTTTTACATCTTCAAAATCCGCATCAACAACGTCTTCTTTATCTTTATCTTCTTTTTTGGAATCTTGATCTCCCGTGTTAGCCGAAGGCTCTTTTTGCTGATCTTTATAAACTGCCTCACCTAATTTCATAGAAGCTTGGATTAGGTCTTGAGTTTTCTTTTTTATTTCTTCTGCATCTGTTCCTTCGAGTGATTTTTTTAAATCAGAAATTCCAGTTTCTATGGCTTTTTTCTCCTCGTCAGTTACTTTATCACCATGCTCTTTTAAACTTTTCTCTGTGGAAAAAATAATACTATCTGCCTGATTTCTGGCATCAATATTTTCTCTTTTCTTTTTATCTTCTTCTTTATTGGCTTCTGCTTCTTTTACCATTTTTTGAATTTCATCATCAGTTAAACCACCTGACGCTTGGATTTGAATTTTTTGTTCTTTTCCAGTTCCTTTATCTTTTGCAGAAACGCTCACAATACCGTTTGCATCAATATCAAATGTAACCTCTATTTGTGGTGTACCTCTTGGTGCTGGCGGAATACCAACGAGTTCAAAGTTTCCAAGTGATTTATTGTCTGCTGCCATTTCTCTCTCACCCTGCAGAACTCGTATAGAAACAGCTGGCTGATTGTCTTCTGCAGTTGAAAAAACTTGGCTTTTTTTTGTTGGAATAGTTGTATTTTTCTCAATTAGTTTAGTTGAAACTCCACCTAACGTTTCAATACCTAAAGATAGAGGTGTTACATCTAATAACAAAACATCTTTGACATCACCCTGAAGTACACCGGCTTGAATGGCTGCTCCCATAGCAACTACTTCGTCTGGGTTAACACTTTTATTAGGTTCTTTTCCGAAAAAATTTTTAACAGCCTCAATAACCTTTGGCATTCTTGTCATACCACCAACCAAAACGACTTCATCGATTTCAGCAGCAGAGAAACCAGAATCTTTTAATGCAGTCTTACAGGGTGTTAAGGTTCTTTCTATTAATTTTGCAACTAACGCTTCTAACTTAGCTCGAGTAAATTTTAAATTAACATGTTTTGGGCCTGTTTTGTCTGCGGTAATGAATGGAAGGTTTATTTCAGTTTGTGTAGCTGATGATAATTCAATTTTAGCTTTTTCCGCAGCTTCTTTTAGTCTTTGTAGTGCAAGTTTATCTGTTCTTAAGTCAATGCCATTGTCTTTTTTAAATTCATCAATTAGATAATTAACTATTTCATCGTCAAAATCTTCTCCGCCTAAAAAAGTATCTCCATTAGTAGATTTTACTTCAAAAACACCATCTCCAATTTCAAGAATAGAAACATCAAAAGTACCGCCACCTAAATCATACACAGCTATTTTTTGTCCGCCTTTTTTATCTAAGCCATATGCTAAAGAGGCTGCAGTTGGTTCGTTAATAATTCTTAAAACCTCTAGTCCAGCGATTTTTCCTGCATCTTTGGTAGCTTGTCTTTGAGCATCATTAAAATAAGCTGGAACAGTTATAACTGCCTTTGTAACTGCCTGACCTAAATATTTCTCTGCTGTTTCCTTCATTTTTTGTAAAACAAAAGCTGAAATTTGAGCAGGAGAATATTTTTCACCTTTTGCTTCAATCCAAGCTTCACCTTTGTCTGATTTAACAATTTTATAAGGAACTTTACCCAAATCTTTTTTAACTGATTCATCCTCGAAGCTTCTGCCAATTAGTCTTTTGGAAGCGAAAATTGTATCTTGTGCATTTGTAACTGCTTGCCTTTTTGCAGGTTGACCAACTAATTTTTCATTATTTTCTAAAAAAGCAACAATCGATGGCGTAGTTCTCGCGCCTTCTGCGTTCTCTAAAACTTTTGCTTGTGAACCATCCATAATAGCTACACATGAATTTGTGGTTCCAAGATCTATTCCAATTATTCTACTCATTTTTTAATCCTTTATTTTTAATTACTTGGTATATGGGTGCTTTTTATTTCTCTACAAGAGTTGAATTATTTTTTTTTTCTTCGTTTTCATCATTTTTAGGCACTTTTTTCTTTGATACAGCAACAAATGACGGTCTCAGCAACCTATCTTTAAAAAAGTAACCAGGTTGAATTTCTTGAAGCACTATACCCGGTTCAACATTTTCGTCTTCCATTTCAAACATAGCTTGGTGATTATTTGGATCAAATTTTTGATTGAGACAATCAATTTTTTTAATATTATTCTTTTCAAATATAGTTGCTATATCTTTTTCAACTATTTTAAAATTTTCCAAAAATTTATTCAAATCTTTATTTTCTTTTAAGACTTCGTCATTTTTAATTGAGTGGTGCGCTCTTTGTAAATTATCGAGTAGTGAAAGAGTCTCTTTGGCAAAATTAAAGCCACCATATTCAAATGCTTCTTTCGTTTCTTTTTCCGATCTCCTTCTTTGGTTTTCGGAATTAGCTAGAGCACGTAATAATTTATCTTGTGTTTCCTTTAACTGTTCTTCTACCGTAGGTTCAATAACTTCTTCATTTTCTGCGTCTTTTTCCTCAACAATATTTAGCTCGGGAGTTAAATTTTCTTTATTTATTTTATCGTCCTCTTTTTCCATAACTGCTATATAGGGTCTTAAAATTAAATTACTAGAGTGAAATGAAAAAAATTAAAGAAATATTAATAGGCACACACAATAAGGGAAAAATCAGAGAAATTAGTTATTTATTAAATAAAAATATAAAAAAAATTTCACCTTTTGAGTTAAATATTAAAAGCCCAGCAGAAACTGGAAATAGTTTTGAATCTAATTCAGACCTTAAAGCTAAATATTTTTTCAAAAAATCAAATACAATAACAATTTCTGATGATTCAGGTTTGTGCATTAAATGTCTTGGCGACAAACCAGGTATTTATTCAGCAAGATGGGCTAAACAATATGGTGGTTTTAAACAAGCTATGTTGAGAATAGTTCAACAAGTAAAAAAAAAAAATATAAATAAAAAAAAAAAAAATACAAAAAAAAAAAAAAAAAGTAATCAAAAAAAATAAATTACTTAAAAAAAAAAAATAATAAAAAAAAAAAAAATAGATTGAAAAAATTTATATTTTTTTTTTGG
>Ga0115004_10000129_pt1 | contig 46774 bp, 48 predicted proteins | sample ArcticOcean_MG_C_10_FD_88737 | JGI IMG/M metagenome (GOLD analysis project Ga0115004, IMG submission 88737) | Marine microbial communities from western Arctic Ocean - ArcticOcean_MG_CB11_90 | ecosystem: Environmental > Aquatic > Marine > Oceanic | place: Arctic Ocean: Canada Basin | collected... | reverse complement strand
GAGCCAGTGAATGACCGATGATAAGATGATTACCGTAGAGGTAGCCTATGCGCTGCCGGAAAAGCAGTCCCTAATACAGTTTTCTGTGCCTGAAGGCACTACCGCGCTTGCAGCTGTTGAAAAGTCGGGGGTTTTAGCCTCTTATCCGGAGATCGATACAAATACCGACAAAATGGGGCTTTTTTCTCAGGTGTTCGGGACAAAAGGGCTTAATGAGCCCGCGACCTATCTGCTCCAAGACCGTGATCGAGTTGAAATTTACCGGCCATTAATTGCTGATCCAAAAGAGGTTAGGCGCCGCCGCGCAGACGAGGCCAAAGCGAAAAAACAATTGGCAGAAGCCTAGCGCTTGGGCATAGGGCTTAATCGGAATCGTTTTCTTCTGATGCCGCTGAGCTGGGCAGGTAATCGCCAGTCATGCGTTCCAGATTACCCTCTGCATCAAAATAAATAGTCATGCGCTCCTCAGTCTTTCCGCCATCGCGGCCGGTTTGGCTGTAGTAGTAATCCCAGCGTTTTCGATCGAACGTATCGGCAATCATGGGTGTTCCCAAGACAAACTTAACCTGCGACTGCGTCATGCCTGGGCGCAGCTTATCAATCATCTCTTGATCGAGGATGTTGCCCTGTTGAATGGTAACTTTGCGGACGCTGGGGAATTCCACCCAGCTGCAGCCGGCGGTAAAGAGAGTCAAACTGATCAGTAACATGAGAACATTTCGCATTGATGGCTTCCAGTTAGTTGCGCGAACAGGGATAATACAGATATCGGGGTCTATAGAGAAGAGGTATACATGCCAGTAGAAGATCAGGAACTGAAAAAAGCGGGTCTCAAGGTTACATTGCCCAGAGTCAAGATTCTTCAAATTCTTGAAAATGTGGTGGATAGGCACATGACGGCTGAGGATATTTATCAGGCGCTGCGTGACGCTGAGGAAGATGTCGGTATCGCGACGGTCTATCGGGTGCTGACACAATTCGAGGCGGCCGGGCTGATTGAGCGTCATAACTTTGATAATGGGCCAGCTGTTTATGAGCTTGATCGCGGCGAGCATCATGATCACATGGTCTGTACTGAGACGGGTAAAGTCATTGAGTTCCACGATGCGGACATTGAAAAGATTCAAGAGCAAATCGCCAAACAAAATGGCTATGACCTCGTCGGGCATAGTTTGGTTTTGTACGTCAAGCCTAAAAGCTAAAAACAGTTAACAAGTCTCCTCACAGTAAACGGCGCAAAACATGACTCTAAAGCAGATTGAAGGCTTCTTTAATGCCTGGGCTGACCTTATGTGGAGTACGCCTCTGGTGGTGCTGCTGGTCGGTGGCGGTTTGTTTTTTATGGTTTATTCGCGCTTTCAGCCCTATCGCTATTTCGGTCACGGCATTGATCTGCTGCGCGGCAAGTACAGCGATCCTCACGACCCGGGCTATATTCCCCATTCTCAGGCTCTGGCCACAGCGCTATCGGGTACCATTGGCCTGGGTAACATTGCCGGTGTTGCTATCGCCATTAGTATCGGTGGACCCGGTGCGGTCTTTTGGATGTGGGTCACCGCGATTGTTGGGGTGGCAACCAAGTTTTATACCGCATCTCTGGCGGTGATGTATCGAACGGAAGATGCTGACGGCAAGCTTCATGCGGGTCCTATGCATGTCATTATGGAGGGTATGGGTAAACGCTGGTATCCGCTGGCGGCCCTTTTTGCCGCGGCCTGTCTGATTGGTGCGCTGCCGCTTTTCCAGGCTAATCAATTTATTCAGTTACTCAGAGAGGTCGTTGCAATTCCTGCGGGCTGGGCGAGTCAGGAGCAGCATTTCACCTTTGATCTGGTCGCTAGCTCAATAGTGGCGATACTAGTGGGAGTGGTTGTGGCCGGTCGTATTGAGCGTATTGGACAGCTGACCGTGCGCCTAGTGCCAACCATGGTGGTTATGTACTTCATGATGACTGCTACCGTTCTTTATACCTACGCCGCCGTCATTCCTATGACACTTTGGTTGATCGTCACGGATGCCTTTACCGGTCAGGCTGCCGCTGGAGGTTCGATTGGAGCCGTTATTTTAATCGGGGTACGCCGCGGGGCTTTCTCTAATGAAGCGGGCATTGGTACGGAATCTATGGCCCATGGCACGGCTAAAACTGCACAGCCTATTCGCGAAGGTACTGTAGCGATGATTGGGCCTGTGATTGATACTCTGATTGTCTGCACCTGCACGGCACTAATCATTTTACTGACAGGGGTATGGCAGACCGATGCCGGATATGAGGGGGTTACTATGACCGCTCGTGCGATCGAGCAGGTGTTTCCCACAACGGGCATCTACCTATTGTTGCTCATGGTGGGTATGTTAAGTTTTAGTACGATGGTCACAATGTGGTTTTACGGCGTCAAATGTATGGGTTTCTTATTTGGTATAGAGCGCCAGTATTATTATTCGCCGATCTATCTTGCCCTGCTAGTTGTCGGTGCGGTGGTGTCGATGGATGTAGTCAATGGGCTCATTCTGGCGTCTTATGCCACGATGGCTATTCCCACAATGATCTCTGCTCTATACCTGTCGCCCAAGGTAAATCAGGCCGCTAAAGCCTATTTTGCAACACTCAATAGCAAGGATTAGGCCGCTGCAGATGCCGACTGAATTTGTTGGCTCAGGTTATAACAGTTTCTCAATATGCGCTGCGATAGCCGCAGGTTTCTGAATGCTCGCAAAACGATCCACTACCTGCCCGTCGCGATCGACTAAGAATTTGGTGAAATTCCATTTAATACTGTCGGTGATTAGGCCGCCCGCCTGCTGGGTTAAATAGCTATAGAGCGGATGTCGTCCAGCGCCATTAACATCAATTTTACCCATTACAGGGAAGCTTAAGCCGTAGTTGATCTGGCAAAATTCCTGCACCTCAGCATTGCTACCGGGTTCCTGCTTACCAAATTGATTGCAGGGCAAGGCTATAACCACTAGGCCGCGTTCGTGATATTTATCATGCAGCTCTTGAAGGCCCTCATACTGCGGAGTAAAACCGCATTTGCTGGCGGTGTTAACAATGAGTAGCACCTTGCCCCGGTAGTCCTGCAGAGCTTTTTCATCGCCCGTACTTGTGGCGATCGTAAAATAATAGACGGAATGAGCTTTAGTCATAGTATTTCTTGTTCTCTTTAGTGAATTATTTAAAGCAGTGCTCTGGTGCTGGAAATTGGCGGTTGCGGACAGCTGCGCCGTAGGCAGTGATCGCCTCTTGAATACTTGATACAGGCTCCAAGAAATCTCTTGAGAATTTTGGTAGGCGCTGGGATATACCGATCATATCGTAAAGAACCAATACCTGAGCATCTGTATCTGGGCCTGCGCCTATTCCAATAACCGGTATTGACAGTGCCTGTGATAGCTCACGCCCAAGAGAGGATGGTACGCATTCGACAACGATCAAGTCGGCTCCGGCCTCTTCGAGTACTTTAGCTTCCATAATCATCTGTGCGGCCGCCTCGTCTTCTTTACCCTGGACTTTATAGCCGCCGAGTTTATGGACTGACTGAGGCGTAAGACCAACATGGCCGCAGACTGGGATGCCACGTTCAGTGAGCATATAAATGCTATCAGCAAGCCATTCACCGCCCTCTAGCTTGACCATCTGTGCTCCGGCCCGCATCAGAATGGCCGCATTATCCAATGCTTGGGTCTCGGTGGCATAGGACATAAAGGGCATATCTGTCATGAGTAGTGAGCGGCTATTGCCGCGCTTGACCGCTTCGGTATGGTAGGCCATTTCGTCAATAGTGACCGGGATTGTACTGTCTCTACCCTGAGTAACATTGCCGAGAGAATCGCCGACCAGCGTGACTTCGATGTCAGCCGCTTCGATCAACTTAGCAAAGGTATAGTCATAGGCAGTGATGGCTGCAAACTTATCGCCGGCTGTTTTTATCGCCTGCAAGCTACTAATAGTGGTGGTTTTCATGGTACCTGAGCGACCTCAATAGTCTTTAGGGTTTGTCAAGTTACGGGTTTTCTCCCCGGATCACAAGACGTAACTAACGCTAACCGACAGCAGTCTGCTGCAGTGGGTGTGGGTTGTAGTAATGACGTCCCGTTTTTGTCTGAAGTATATATTTAACCAGGTTGTCATAGTCGAGATCACTTTCAGCCAGATTGATCTCGGCGGTGTTTACAATGAGTAATGGCGTGTCATCGTAATGGTAAAAGAACTGCGTGTAGGCATCATTTAGCTGTTGTAGGTAAGACGGCTCTATATTTCTTTCAATGGCATTGCCGCGGCGCTGAACGCGTTCATAGAGCGTCTCAGTGGGGGCTTGTAAATAGATAACTAGATCGGGCTTGGTTAGATCGCAGACAACATTGTCATAGACAGTTTGGTACAGACGATATTCATCATCGTCCAGCGTGACCTTGGCAAATAATGGGTCCTTATCAATCAGAAAATCGGATATACGCACCGGTTGGAATATGTCACCCTGCCGCAAGTCCTGCAGCTTACGCATTCGCTGGAACAAAAAATACAGCTGAGTGGGCAATGCATTGCTGCGAGGATCTTGATAAAAGCGCTCTAGAAACGGATTTTCTTCAGCTTTCTCTAAGAGCGTTTCATAATTGAAAGAGTGGGCCAGACGCTTGGCAAGTGTTGTTTTGCCAATGCCGATAGGACCTTCTATTGCAATATAACTGGGAATTGAGCAGCTAGATAGATCAAGGTTGCCCGCCCTTACTGTGCTCTTTTCCACATTGCGCTCCGATTTTTTGACGACTGCACGTCGCTAGTTGAAGGTGATCAAACTACAATTTTACGATACCTTGATCAGAGCAATTTGCCAAGAGGCTGAGGAGATTTTCACCGCTGGGCAGCGAAATGTTAGCACCCAAATCGACCAATGGTGCCAGCACAAAGGCTCGTTCGCACATTCTGGGGTGAGGTACAGTGAGACGTTCAGTGTCGATCACCTGCAGATCATACAGCAGAATATCTAGGTCCAGGGTCCTGGCGCCCCAGCGGATGGTGCGCACTCGTCCCTGAGCTCGTTCAATACCCTGCAAGCAGTCAAGTAGGCTTAAAGGGTTGAGTAGGGTGTCCAACTTAACCACTGCATTGATATAGTCGGGCTGAAGACCTGGGCCAATCGCATGGGTCTTATAACGATGGGATGTGGCTACGACGGTGATATCTGGGTGCAGCGAAAGACTGTCAATCGCATGGTCTAACTGGGTGGCAGGTTCTGTGCCTGCATCGTCAACCAAGTTGCTACCCAAACTGATATAAGCACATGCCATCAACAATCTTACTCGGAGGGTGGTGTCGGTTTTGGCCTACGGCGGTTGCGGGTACGGCTTTTTTTGTTGCTTGGCTCACCTACGGCTGCGGCCATTCTTGCGCGTTTCTCGGTGTCGGCTTCTTGGTAGACTGTCCACCAGTCTCCAAGACCACTCAATTCTTCGCCGGCCTGTTCCCGCAATAAAACAAAGTCATAGGCCGCTCTAAAGCGCGAATGCGCCACTAGACGTTCAGCACGCTGACCGCCGCGACGGGGGAGAAGTAACTGAAGATCCCATATCTCACGCATGGGCATAGTAAAGCGCTTGGGAATGGCGGTGATCGGTATCTGCTTGGCAATAACCTCTCCCGCAGCTTTACTCAGTGCATAAGATGCTGAATTACCCCGATCTCGATATTGGGCAGCCAAGTGCTGCACCGCTGGCCATAGTAACGCCGCATAAATAAAGGCTGGTGTAACGCGCTTTTCGGCGCGGATACGTATATCTGTATTGGTGAAGGCTTGGCCAATGAGTCGACAAGTGAGATTGTCCCTGTCTTTCATCATGTTACCCAATTGGGGAACAATGCGGTCAAACAAGCCATATTCATAAAGCAGCCAAAATGTCGCCAGCCCCTGACCACTCATAAATAGCTTGATGGTCTCGTCGAATAATCTTGGCGGCGATACATGCTCTAAATCGGCAGCTAAGTTGTGCATTGGCTTGGCAGTTCTAGCGTCGATGGTAAAGCCCAATTTGGCGCAAAAGCGTACCACGCGCAGCATGCGCACGGGATCTTCACGGAATCGAGTTGCGGGATCGCCCATAATTCGAATAACACGACTCTCAATGTCCTCGAGACCGCCGGCGAAATCATGAATACTGTTATCACTGGGATCGTAATAGAGGGCATTTATCGTCAGGTCTCGCCGGCTGGCATCATCAGTCACTGAACCAAAGACATTATCTCGGGTGAGCATGCCGCTATTAGATTGCTGTCGCAGGCCTTTACCGCTTTTGTTGTCGTTCGGCTTGGTTTCGTTGGAGCGAAAGGTCGTAACCTCAATGATCTCTCGGCTAAATTGGACGTGCACTATCTGAAATCTGCGGCCAATGATACGTGCACGCCTAAATAAGACCTTTACTTCAGCGGGCTTGGCACTGGTGGCGACATCAAAGTCTTTCGGTTTTAGCCCCAGCAGCAGGTCGCGAACGGACCCGCCCACCACATAGGCTTCATGGCCGGCATCTTGCAGGACTTCGACAACCTTTCTAGCATCGCGACTAATCATATTGGCGATTAGGGCATGTTGGCCAGATTTGACGATTAGCGGTGTACCCGCGCTTTGCTTGCGGTTGCTTTTGTCGAAAAACTTAGTAATTATTTCCAGCATGACGCGAGTGCCGATAGACAGTGGATTAAGGGGATGCAGTTTAGCAGAGGATAACAGCGAACGGGAGAAATGGATGGTATAAACCACTGCCAGAAATTAAAAGGGGACTGCCTTTAGGCAATCCCCGAAAAGGGCCTTCAAGATTTAAGTCCTAGGACTTAAACTATCAAACTCTGTCGCAATCCATCCATTTTTTATTGTTTTTTATAGTTATTGTTACTCAAGACCTAGATCTTGGTATCCTTATTCTAATCAGAAATCATAGCGGCACAAGAGAAACATGACGGGTTAGCGAACTATTTTTCAACTACGCTGTATTAGATATGAAGTGTTACCTATTGAAACAAAAAAACTCGCCAATCTTGTCGCGGGGGCTATTTAGGGTTTTTGCGTGAGATTCCCAGCTTACTTCGGCGTTCCCAGAGTGATTTTCGGCTTATTCCCAGCTGCTTCGCTAGAGCTGTTTCACTCATATTTACCTGATTTTCCAATACAAAGCTGGTGAAGTAATCAGAAAGAGAACAGCCGACAGGGACGTTGATGACAGTCTCCATTTGAACGCCACCAGCCGTGGCGATGTCCTGAGACTGATCTGGGGGCTGTTCCAAACCAAGCACCTTGAGATTAATAGGTTCGCCGGGTTCTGACAAAAGGCTGCCTCGGTAGAGCATATTTTGTAGTTCGCGAACATTGCCAGGCCAATGATAGGAAGCCATCGACTCGGTTGCCTGCGCAGACAGTGTCACCTTATAGCCGAGTTCTCTTCCATACTGTTCCAAAAAATAGTCGCTTAAATGAGCGATATCCATGGCTCGCTCCTGCAGTGTGGGAACTTGGATATTGACCACATTAAGCCTGTAAAAGAGGTCTTTCCGAAATTGCCCGTTGTGACTGAGTGCCGTCAGGTCCTGAGAGGATGACGCAATCAGGCGATAACGGTTTTTATGCTGTATTGCCGCGAGCGCTAGTTGCTGCAGATTGGCGTCTAATTCGCAAACATTAGCCAGAAATAGAGTGCCAATGTCTTCCGTTTTTAGACGATTCAGGTATTCAATAAGCTGTCCTTCGTTGGTCGAGGCACAGTTGATGGTCAGAAAGACTCGCTCTGCATTGACGCTTGCGTTGTGGACCGCCTGAGCAATAATACGCTTGCCTGTTCCGCCTGCGCCTTGAATTAATACAGCTGCACTGGAGGGCGCGGCTCTGTGGATGGTGCGCAAAATGGCCAAAATGTCTGGACTGCTGCCCATGAGAAGCTTATTTTCTTCGATAGTTAGATCGATTTCTTGGCTGGATTCGTTGATGACACGTTTCACTGAATTAAGTATTTCATCATAGTCAAAGGGCTTGGATATATAGTCCACAGCTCCCTGACGCATAGTCTCCACTGCAGATCTTAGGCTGGCATAACTGGTCATGATAATAACCGGAACGCAGCCGGCAGGATTTATCAGATCAGTGCCCGGACCACCGGGCAATCTAAGATCGCTGATGATAAGGTCAAAACTATTAAGATTAAATGATTCGCGAGCGGCTTTAACGCTAACAGCCTCAGAAATGCTGTAATGATGCCGCTCTAGCAATTTGCGCAGTGAAGAGCGGATAATATCTTCGTCTTCAACAATGAGTATGTTTTTCGAGTTAGACGTCATGTTGTCGATGATAAAGGAAAACAAAGTGTCACAGTAGTCCCGCAGTCACTATTTTCTGCAGGGCTCGAAATGGCGATCTCAGCACCCATTTTCTTGACTAAATTAAATACTATCCAGAGTCCCAATCCGGTTCCCTGCCCAGGCTCTTTCGACGTCACAAAAGGTTCAAAGAGTCGGCCTGCAATATTTTCTTCGACACCAGTACCTGAATCGCTAATAGTGACGCGAATCTGGGTTGGCTCAGTAACAGCTTTTACCACCACTCGGCTGTTAGTGGGCGACGCATCGCGACCATTACTGAGCAGGTTAAGTAATATCTGAATCAGCTGGTGGTAGTCGCCAAAAATAATGACCTGTTCGTCTATATCGCAGATAAACTGGACTTGTGGTTTGCTAGTGCTCAGTTTCAGTAGCTGAATCGCTTCGTTAGCGGCCTTGTGCAGGCTGACTTTCTGCACTGAAGTCCCTGCCGATTGCTCGCCCCTTGAGAAATCAATCAGTGACTGGACAATCCGGTTAATACGATCAGTTTGAAGCAATATATGCTTTACCGAGTCGGCAATTTGCTCGGGTTCAGTTTCATGTTGCAGATTTTGCGCAAGACAGGTAATGCCCGTTACTGGATTGCCTATTTCGTGGGCAACGCCAGCCGCGAGACGACCGACAGATGCCAGTCTTTCATTGTCGATGGAGTTTTGCGTCAAAGCCACTGAGTCGGTTTGGTCTTCAATCAGCAGAATAATATCACTATTAGAGCCCTCGAGGGTTTGCTCCACGGACTTTTGCATACTGTACCAGCGGACATTACCCGCTAACTCTAGGCGCCTGTGGTCAACGGAATTCTCACCACTATCGAGAAATTCAGCGATAGCTGTGCGCCAGGGCTCAGCAAGGTCACTGATATAGCTGCCAGTCGCTGATTCGACGTCAATACCTGTGTAGCTGGCGATACTAGAGTTCCATTTGAGAATTTCACCGCCCTGATCGATGGATATAATACCAATCGGGAGTTTATCCAAAATCTCGCGGTGGTGGACGCGTAACTTATTCAGTTCACTGGCGATCCCCGTCAGTCGATTGCCATGAATTGCCAGCACTGATTCTATCAGGTAGATATCATCGGGCTCTTTATTGAGGCTAGGTGCCAGAGGCAGTGATTGCTCCATAACCCGTGTCGCGGCAAGAACGCCATAACGCAGATTTAAAGAGGCGTTAATATTATCTCTAAGTTGGCGCAGGGCTGCCGGTCTAATCTCGGAACGCTTAAAACTGAGGCTTTCTAGTGCCGCGGTTACTTCATCTTCGGCGGCATCACCAAGTGTTAGACGCAGACTGTCCACAAGCTGCGACACAGATTTTTGCTTGATTTCAACGCGAGCAGGGATATATACGTTGTCGGCGAGACAGATCGCCGCGAATGATCTCTGTTCAGCGTCGGTTCTTGCGTATCGGGAAAATATTACACAGAGCGTAAGATTTAAAAGCAGCGCCTGTAACGCCCAGAGACTCCAGTTTTGCATACCGATAACCAGAGGGCGATCCAGCCAGTGTGTCTGCCACGTCCAGTCGCCGAACAACGCTGGTATGGCGATAGTCAGCAACCAAATAGCCATACCTCCCGAAAGCCCAGCGATAAAGCCCTGACGGTTGACCGTGGGTAAATACATCACCGCCAATAGGCCGGGTGTTAATTGTGCTAGTCCACTGAAGCCAACCAGGTACAGATCTGTGATGCTGCGACCTTTAATAATGAGGCTCAGCAGAGCGCAGATTAGAAGCAGGCCAATAACAATGAGCATATGCTGTTGATTAATCCAATTCGAGAGGTTTGCCTGCTGTCCCAAATTTTTGGTCGGTAATAAAATACTATTTAAGGCGACTCGTGCCACAGCAATGGTCAGGCTGCCGGTCAGTGCGACGGACAGAAGAATAATACTGGCTGCCCCTAGACTCGCTATAAAGGGTTGATTAATCGCAGCCGGCAGTGCAAACAGGTACTCATGTAATGGCGATGAGGATTGCAGGGCAATACCACTCCAGAGCATCGGAAATACAGGAATACAGGCCAGTAAAACCAGCAGCGGATATGCCCAGGCCGTCATGCTGGCTTGGCGGTCTGTGATGTTTTCTGAAACTAAAATACTAAAATTAATTGGGAGAGCAAAGCTGGCAGTCAAAAAGACCGCAAATAGACTGTAGGACGATTCCATACGGTGCACTATTAGCCGTTGCCCGCTCTCAACTACCCAGTTGTTCATGGCGCCAACAGTGCCAAAAACTGCCTGAATGGAGGCCCATGCCGCGAGTCCTAATGCGGGTATTATAAGTAAACCAGCGGCTGCCATAACTAAAAACACATGGCGTCCATTGGACCAAATAGAATGACGACTGAGGAGAACTACGGCAAAAACCAGCAGCGGGAGGCTGAAAAGGCTGTTATCAAAGATGAAGCTGGCCACAGATTTGATTGCCAGAAATTGGGCTAAAATGAGTGGGATAGCAATTAAAATTAGGCTAATGCAGGCGGTTACGGCGACGGCTTTACCGCGGTACCTAAAGGTTAGGAAATCTACCACCGTGGCAAATCGAATAATCTGGCTGAGGCGCCGAATGGGAAAGAAAATTAGTGGTGAAAAGATAAAAATTAAGGTGAATCCTATCAGCGCTAAAATAATACTATAGCCATAACGACCCGCCATCTCGATAGTGGCCATGGCCGTTAAGACGCCACTCCCAGAAAAAAGAGCCAAGACTAAAATGAGTGGATTGCTCGGTGCCCGGCTACCGGGTGCTGCGCTGTTTGGTTCGCCAGTTTTAGATAGGAATTGGGTTACTAAGACTACAAGAACCAGAATGCAGCCTGTTGTTATGGCGAGATTAGGAATCATCGAATTGTTTGTTGCGCTGAACGATGTAGGATGCGTAAACCAGCAATGACCAGACAGCAAAAGGTCTGAACCAGCCACCGGCTGGGTCAACAGCCCACTGGGTTGCCAGAGGGAAAACAACGGCGCAAAGGAGCAATAATGTGGCCACTAGCCGATAATTGAGCATGGTCTTCTGTCAGTTCCTTCCGTTATCGATAGATTTACTGATGGTATGCAAGCTAGCAGTGTAAAGCAAACCACTTTCTGTACTAATATCCCTCAGGCGCCGAGGCTGGCATACTCGGATAAATAGCCTGTGGTTGCCAGTGAGATCTAGCCCAGTTCAATATTTCACTGACATCGAGTCTTTGTAGAGCCGGCGGCGGGCGTTGCTGCAGCCAAGCTAGAGCCATCCAAAGATTGACCGATTCACGGCCAGCAACGAGAGCGGCAGCATGATGTTGTTTGCTGAGCTTTTGTCTGTCTCGGTTTAAGGCGACCGGCAGGTGTGCATACTCTGGCTTGCGATAGCCGAGGCACTGCTGAAGGAATATTTGCCTTGGTGTGGAATCGAGGAGATCTGATCCACGCATTATATGCGTGATACCCTGAAATTCGTCATCGACCACAACGGCCAGTTGGTATGAAAACAGACCGTCTCGGCGACGCACCGTAAAGTCGCCCACCTCGCCATTCAGGTGCTGCTTAAACCGCCCCATGATCTGATCATCAAACCACTGTGTCCCGGTATTATCATCCAGACACAGGCGCAGTGTCGCATTGTCGTCCAGCAGCTGCAGATCACGGCACTGTCTATCGTAGACACCCCCAAGGCGGACAATGCGTTGGCGATTGCATTGGCAGGAGTAGACTAGGCCTTTGTTTTTGAGTTGATTGAGGGCCTCAATGTAGCTGTCCTGACGATCACTTTGATAGAGGACAGTTTTATCCCACAGCAGTCCGTGGGCTTCGAGTTGAGCCAGTATCTGGGAGGCTGCTCCGGGCACCTCACGCGGAGGGTCGATGTCCTCCATACGAAGTAACCACTGTCCGGCGTACTGTTTACTATCTAAAAAACTTGCGACGGCGCTCACCAGAGAACCGAAGTGAAGTGGCCCTGTCGGAGAGGGGGCAAAGCGACCAATACGGGTTACGACTGACATAAGTAGGCCCAGCGATGCCTCAGACAAAGAATTTGCCTCAGGCATCGCTGGCGGCTGTGATTAGCCGCCGGTAATCTGTCGTTCTTTGATTTCGTCAAGAGTCTTGCAGTCGACACAGAGGTCAGCGGTAGGGCGAGCTTCCAATCTGCGGATACCAATATCGACGCCACATTGGTCACAAAAGCCGTAGTCATCTTCTTCAACACGCAATAGGGTCTTATCAATTTTTTTTATGAGCTTGCGTTCGCGGTCACGAGTTCGAAGCTCAAGACTGAACTCTTCTTCTTGCGTCGCACGGTCAGCGGGATCTGGAAAATTTGCCGCTTCGTCTTTCATATGCGTCACGGTGCGGTCAACTTCTTCCATCAGCTCAAGCCGCCAAGCCTTAAGAATAGCTTTAAAGTGATCGCGCTGGTCATTGCACATGTACTCTTCTTTCTTCTTTTCCACGTAGGGAGCAAGACCATGAAGGGTAAGCGATTTAGCGGCAGTCTCAGCCGTTATCTTGGGCTTCTTTGCCGTCTGTGTTTTTGCTGTTGGCATGAATAAAATCCGACGTTGATTTCTAGCTAAAAATTAGACCCGCCGTTATAGTTATTTTCGGGCAATATATCAAGGAATATTTCTCTTTTGGCGACATAAAGTTACACTATCCTAATTTTTAATGGCCGCGCATCAGGGCGTTATTACATTTTTGATGGTTATCCGATTTACCTACAGATTGTATCATTGCCTTATGCGCGCGATTTAAGTTTCAGGAGCCTTAGCTAAAAAAAGCCTATGAAAAATAATCCCCCTTTGTTTTCTGGGACCTTTGTTAAGCGCTATAAGCGCTTTTTTGCAGATGTGGTTGACCAGCAAGGCAATACGATTACACTTCACTGCCCCAACACTGGCTCAATGAAAAATTGCTTAGTGGAGGGTTCCTGCTGTTGGTATTCAATCTCCGAAAATCCGCAACGTAAACTGGCCGGTACGCTAGAAATCGTTACCACGAGCCATGGACAATTAGCCGGTGTTAACACTTCGAGACCCAACCACCTCGTGCGTGAAGCGATAGAGGCTGGCCTCGTGCCTGAGCTCCGGGGTTATCAACAGATTCGCTCAGAGGTTCTCTATGGTAACGAAAAGAGTCGCGTTGATCTGTTACTTGAGGACCCAGTGCTGGGCCGCTGCTATATCGAGGTTAAAAATGTCACGTTAGATAAGGGTAATAATTTGGCCGAGTTTCCGGACTCGGTAACAAGCAGGGGCGCAAAGCATTTACGCGAGTTAATGGTCATGGTTGCCGAGGGTCATCGAGCAGTATTATTTTTTTGTGTACAATTGACTGGCGTCGAGCGAGCGGAGGTTGCGAAGAATATTGATCCCGTCTACGCCGAGACTATGGTTCAGGCCGTCGCTGCGGGGGTGCAAGTTATCGCTTGGCGGGCAGCGCTATCCCCCGAAGAAATTATTTTAGAGCGCGCCATCAGTTGTCTTCAAGATCTGCCAGAGCCTGTTCTCTGAGGTTTATGGGCGCCGCGGGCATAGACTGGTTAGCAGCAACGTAAAACATTTGCCCCTCCCTGCGCAATAGGACCGACATTAATCGATCGCCCGAGCAGGGTCCGGCAATACATTCGCCGTCATCGATTTGGAATAGTGCGCCATGGGATGAACACTGTATTAAGGTGCCTTCGAGGTCGAGAAATCTATCCGGCATCCAATTCAGAGGAATACCCAAATGGGGGCAGATGTTCCAGTAGGCATAAAGTTGGTCCTCTTGACGCACCGCAAATAGACGTCGCCCATTAATATCCAACTCAATGGCCTGTCGCTTCTCTAGGTCGTCGAGGTTGCAAAGGGGTATTTCGCGGTCAAGTATTGAGGAGTTATTCATGGTTTAGTGCCTTAACGTTATGGTCGCTTTTAGCTGCTGTTATTCATAGAGAAATGCTAGCGCGATCAAAAGCATCTAGGTTTAGGGCGATATAGGCAGCGTTGCTGTACAGGGCATTCATCGACTCCATGCCATGAGTGTAGAGTCTTATTGTTGGCGTCGACAAGTAAAAATTTTACGCTTTCGCCAACCTATTCAGGATATTGATTCTAAGGGCGCTATCAAAGTATGGTCTAAAGCGATGGTAGGCTTTTAAGACTAGCGATATCTCGCTAGTATGCTCAGGTTATTCGCGCCATCTCCCAAGACTTTGGCACTCCGTCGAGCGACATGGTCTAGGATGGTTGACGAGGCATTTAATAATTTAGGCTATACTTATCGCCTATCACCTAACAAACTCCGAGACATTATTGATGTTGACGATCCTAAGTACTGGGGCTGAATATTGACTGCGACTGATCACGATGTATTAACGGGTACCACTGAGCGACATCTCGTCCCGCTTGACGGTGCATCTTCGTTACTCGTGCATGCGCAGGTGGTAGAGCCTTTGGCGGAACTTCAGACTTTGGCGGCGAGCCAGGGGTTTGATTTGCGAGTTTGTAGTGGCTTTCGATCCTTTGACCGGCAGATGATAATTTGGAATGAAAAGGTTAAAGGAATACGTTCAACTCTGGATCATGATGGTCGATCTCTCAGCCTCGACTCACTGAATGCCTGGCAAAAAATTCAGGCGATAATGCGGTGGTCAGCACTCCCAGGTGCGTCGAGACATCATTGGGGCACGGATATGGATATCTATGATGCCGCCGCTATGCCTGAGGGCTACCAAATTCAGCTGACGCCAGATGAAGTGCAGGGGGCGGGCATTTTTTCGCCTATGCATAACTGGCTGGATAGTGCATTAATGGCGGATAATAGTGCCCTTGGCTTTTATAGGCCCTACGGCAAAGATCGCGGGGGCGTGGCCCCAGAGCGTTGGCATATTAGTTATGCGCCATTGGCTGATATCTATGCTCAGAGGCTCAGTAGTGAGGTTATTGCTCAGCAGTTGCGTGGTACCGACCTACTGCTGCTCGATGAGGTGGTAGCGCGACTCAACGAGATCGTCGAACGCTTTGTGAGAGTCTGATCTCACTGAACTACGTAGCGGGGTTACTTGATAACCTAACTCACAGGACGATTACACCATGAAGATAGATGACCGACTTTGGAATATTATTGTCACTGATGCTCAGGAGGCCAGCGCCCATGAGCCGGTCATGGCACCTTTTTTTCAGGCAGCGATTCTCAACCACGATAGCTTAGAGGCGGCGTTAAGTTATCATTTAGCCGAACAGCTGGGCGGCCCCATAGTGCCCGTCGAACCGCTGTCAATGGTGATCGCTGAGGCTTTGCGCGCCGACCCTAGTATCGGTCGCTGTATTCGTCTGGATATTGAGGCGTATTTTGAGCGGGACGCGGCCTGTGAAAGCCATGTCACCCCTATTCTCTTTTTTAAAGGCTTTCAGGCGCTGCAATTACAGCGTATATCGCATTGGTTGTGGCACCGTGACCGCAGGGTCCTCGCGCTATTTTTCCAAAATCAAATTTCAGAGACCTTTGCAATTGATATCCACCCTGGGGCGAAGATTGGCTCTGGCATTATGATTGATCACGGGACCGGTTTGGTGATTGGGGAGACCGCGATTATTGGCAATGATGTATCAATTTTGCACTCGGTTACCCTCGGAGGCAGTGGCTGCGTCGGCGGCGATCGTCATCCTAAGATTGGCGATGGGGTGATGATTTCAGTGGGCGCTAAGATCCTGGGGAATATTACCATCGGTGAGGGTAGCAAAGTGGGTGCTGGCAGTCTGGTCTTAGAGGATGTTCCTGCGCATGTAACCGTGGCGGGTGTGCCAGCCAAGATCGTTGGCCGCCCCGATGGAGATGCGCCAGCACTGGAAATGGATCAGTGCTTAGACGCCGTATAGTTGTTACTGCGGACGCAGTTAGGAATCTTAAACCGCGCCTCGGCCGCAATATTATCTCTGTGCTAGATGGTAACCGGTACGAAAAAATTATTTTCTAAGGTAGATAAACCAACGAATCTTTAACATTGCACGAGCAATGTTAGTTACGACCAACAACTTCATCTCAAAAAAAAGGAGTGCCACCTAGCGTGGTTTTTTTATTGTCTTTATGCAATTATTCTCTGCATTTTTTCTATTTTCAGCCACGGTGGATTATAACAATTTGGCACCCGCCTCGGTGGTCTGGATTATGCTCTATCTCGTACTATTTGTTTCCATAATAGGCTGGGTGCTCGGTTTAGGTCTAGTCACGCAAGCTAAGGTACACGCTAAAGTACAAGCGAAGATATAAGCGAACAAGATTACAGGCTATGAATTTTAAAAGCCACCATCCGCAGGAAGATGCAGCGGCACCAGGCTTTGATAAGGGCTTAACTTATTTTGAGGCTGTGTTTGCTTTTGAAGCTGATCCTGATGCTGGACTTAGAGAGCTGGTGACGCTTGCTGAAGCCGGAAATGTGAAAACTGCAAAGTATCTTGGGTTCATTTACGCTAATGGCTAATGGCTACTGGGTTTCTCAAGATGATGCTGAAGGGGAGCTGGCAAGGTAGACAAAGATGTGAGGCGCTCTTGAGAGAAACACAGGCTTTGATGGGCGTGTCAGTTGATATGGCGTCGGTGAATGTAAGCGGTAATTGTAAGGTAGTTACCTTTACGCTTGATGCATCGGATTCGATCGGTTACGAGAGTGCCTCCCAGACCCTAAAGTTGACAAAACGTGATCGCAGTGTCTCTTGTAAATTTTTGAGCTGGAATCATGCCATCTCAGGGAGCGATAGCAGTGGAGCCTATGACGCGGTAACGACGTTAGCTGCTGAACGCCATTCCCGAAACGGCCATTTTATCAATCACAAAACGAACCAATTAGTTCTATCGAAGGAGGATTGCGGCACTTGGGTCATATATTTTGCTTCCTTAACCGACACTCTTGGGACGAGCCAATCTTACAATCACAAAGCTCTGGATGTTTTAAGGGTCGCTTCTATACGAGTATGGGGCTGTTTGCGTTAAAAAATAGTTCAACAGCCAAATCGGGCTGAATAATCGTATTTTTGCGTAAAAGCCCGCTGTGGACCGGGGAGCGAGTCTCTAGCACGCATCTTCCAGCCTGCCAAGGTATCGTCACGCACACCAATGGGGTTTAAACATTTTGGCTCGCCAATGCAGGTTTATAGACAGATTCTAACCAGGTGTAGGATCTGTTTTTCCAATAATTTTTGCCGTTCCTCGGGAAAGCCCTGCAGGATAAAACAATTATCATCGAAGGATTGAAATCTCGCTATAGACGAAAGCTGGTCGATATCATACTCCTTGGTATGCAGGCCAATCAGGCCCTCTTGCAACTGGCCAGACAGGTCTCTGGACTGATGCTTGAGCGCAGCCAGGCCCTCATGGAAGCTAAATAGCGGCAAGCTGGGTAGGTCGTCACTGCACAGCGCCCAATTAATCTCTAGATCGACACCTAGCTCTCCACCGAGACGCTCAAGCAACTGTTGCAGAGAATAAACCGCCATTAGACAGACCAGTAGGTGCTGCTTGGAGGGCTGTGTTGAGCGAATATAAAAACAAATATCGCCGACTCCACCCTCGACTCGCTGCCCCCCGTATAACTCTAATGCACGCTGAGTACAGTAGTCTATTTTGTCCAATAAGCGCTCGAGATTTTCGCGATTTAGTTGGGCGTCTAGACGCTGGCGATTCTTGACTGTGGCGCAGACCAGGCTGTAGAAGTAGCCGGTACTTGGATTTTCATCCGCGGCACTCGACGAAGCTAGTAACGGCTGTATTCGAGCCTCAAGAGCACTAATTTCGTCAATCATAGGCTCGGCAGTACCTGGTAGCCGGCTCGTTAGGATGAGAATTCGACGGAAAAACTGTTCGGCAAACTTGTGGCACAGATAGGTGCACAGCGCGGTAAAAAGCAGCCACAGAAGCAGCCAGCTAAAAAGGACATTACGATATTGCTGATAGATAGGTTGGCTATCGACCGCCACATAAATTGTACCAATCTGAGTATCCTGTAACTCGATATCGCGACTGATGATCTCCAGAGTATCTGGCTTGTCGCCAGCGGTTGTACTCTGTGCGATTAACTGGTTGTCGTTGTCATAAACGCTGGCGCTGAAGATGGCTTGATCTGCAGTTGCCCGACGCAATGCGACCTGAACACTGATTGTATCCTCGTTAAACAGGGAGCTGCGAATTAGTTCTACCAACTGGTTAACTGACAGTTCACTTTTTTCCATTACCACGTCATTCGACAGTTTGGACGTATAGCTAGATAGAAGGATAGTGCTGAGAAATCCTAGTATTAGGCAGGCAAAAAATACTGCGACAGGCAACTTTATAGCCATCGAATATCGACGATACATTCTATGTGCCCTGAATTTAATTGCAGTTAATTTGCCTCGCATTCTATCCTATTCCCGCAGCTTTTATATAATGGCGGCATAATAATCACCTTGGCTGGAATCTGTGAAAGATATTTTGTTAATAACTGTGTCAGGGCAGGATAAACCTGGCGTCACCAGTGCCGTAGCTGGCGTTCTATCGCGCTACGCTGTCACCATGCTCGACATAGGCCAGGCGGTGATTCACGATCAGCTGAATCTGGGTATTCTCGTCGCAATACCGCTGAGGACCCAGACCTCTGCAGTTACCGATGAGGTGTTGGCGTGTTTAAAAACCTTGGGTATGCAGGCAAGATTTTCATCGATTTCTGAACAACGTTATCAGCGTTGGGTCGAACAGCAGGGTAAGCGGCGTCATATTGTGACCCTTTTGGCGCGTAAAATTGATGCATGCCATCTGGCTGCAGTAACCAGAGTTACTAGCGAGCAGGGTCTTAATATAGACAAAATTGTGCGCATGTCCGGCAGAATTAAGCTTGATGAGTCCGATCGCCTAGGGCGTGCATGCGTTGAATTTTCAGCCCGTGGCACACCGCATAGTGCTACTCAATTGCGCAGCTCGCTGCTTGAGTTAGCGGGTCAACAGAATATAGACATCGCTTATCAGGAAGATGACATCTACCGCCGCAATCGTAAACTGGTCGTGTTTGATATGGACTCCACCTTGATTGATGCGGAGGTGATTGACGAGCTGGCCAAGGAAGCCGGTGTTGGCAAGCAGGTTGCGGCCATTACCGAGGCAGCTATGCAGGGCGAAATCGACTTCAACGACAGCTTTGCTCAGCGGTTAGCGCTACTCGAAGGACTGAGTGAAGACGTTTTACAGTCGGTGGCGGAACGGCTCAGGTTAAATGAAGGGGCGGAGCATCTTATTAAAAGCTTAAAACAGCTCGGTTTTAAAACCGCTATTATTTCCGGTGGTTTTACCTTTTTTGGCCGCTACTTGCAGAGTATTTTGGATGTCGACTATGTCTATGCTAATGAGTTAGATGTTGAAAATGGTGTCGTCACTGGGCGAGTGCAAGGCGAGATTATCAATGGCGTGCGCAAGGCGGAGCTGCTGTGCGAAATCGCTGCAAAAGAAGGTCTGCTCTTGGAGCAGGTTATTGCTGTGGGCGATGGCGCTAATGATTTGCCAATGTTGGCGATTGCCGGACTTGGTATTGCTTTTAGGGCGAAGCCATTGGTCAAGGCATCAGCCAAACAGGCATTATCAAACGTTGGCCTAGATGGCATCCTTTACCTCTTGGGATACAGTGATAAAGATATTGCTACTCTAGGGGTTTAGAGGTAGTTGCCAATCATTAGCCATAAAGCTACTGGATCACCTTGCGTAGGATTCTCTGTGAGTTCGCGTATAGGTGCTGTGAAAGCACCTCTGTACTATGGCTAAATTAAGCTCGCGGCAGCCGCAATTGGTTCAGCTTTTCCGGGTATCAATATCCAAAACTGGCGAACATCGCCGGCACTTGGAGTATCATGTACCTTTACAATTTTCGAGACGAGACAATAATGGCCAATTACTCTACTAATGAATTTCGTTCTGGGTTAAAACTCATGTTAGACGGCGATCCGTGCTCGATTCTAGAGAATGAGTTTGTTAAACCAGGCAAGGGTCAGGCGTTTAGTCGAGTAAAGCTGCGTAACCTTAAAACTGGCCGTGTAATTGAAAAGACGTTCAAATCAGGTGAGTCTCTTGAAGGCGCTGATGTGCTGGATATGGATATGCAGTATCTCTATGAAGACGGTGAATTTTGGTATTTTATGGAGCCGGACACCTTCGAACAGCATCAGGCCTCAGAAAATGCGCTCGGTGACGCGGTTAAATGGTTGAGTGAGCAGGATATTTGTGTGGTGACACTCTATAACGGCGCACCACTGTCCGTCGTTCCGCCCATTCATGTGGAGTTGGCTATTGCCCAAACGGATCCAGGGTTGCGCGGCGACACGGCACAGGGCGGCAGCAAGCCAGCTAAATTGGTAACGGGGGCTGTGGTGAAGGTGCCGTTATTTTTGGAAGAAGGTGAAGTGATCAAAGTGGATACGCGGACCGGTGAGTATCAGGGGCGCGTCAAATAATTGTGAGCGATAACTGGCAGTCTGGTATGAGTAATGAGTCGCTGCAATATCGCAGTGAGTTGTTACAAAGTCTGCGCAGTTTCTTTCAGCAGCGCCGGGCGATGGAAGTAGATGTTCCCGTTTTAGCCCGCTCAACCGTCACGGATATTAACATAGAAAGCATAAATGTTAAGGTATTCGACGATAGTGGGTACTTACAGACCTCCCCTGAATATTTTATGAAGCGGCTACTTGCCTGTGGTGTGGGTGATATTTTCTGCCTGGGCAAAGCCTTTCGGGATAGCGAGGTAGGCCGTCGGCACAATCCTGAATTTACCATGCTGGAATGGTACCGCCGTGGCTGGGACGAGCATCAGTTGATGACTGAGGTAACTGAGTTGGTTGGCGAGCTTGTTCAGCGCCACACTTCGTCTGATCTCGCCGTCAGCAAACTCAGCTACGCAGACTGTTTTATACAATATATCGGTGTCGATCCCCATAGTGCAGAACTACCAGTATTGAGGCAAATGGCGGTAGCTGCCAGCTCGGATAGTTGGGTCACAGAGACTCGGGCCAACTGTTTGGATCTGCTGTTTAGTTTGAATATCGAGCCGCAGTTACCTGGAGGCTTAGTATTTATATATGATTATCCCGCCTGCCAGTCTGCCTTAGCCCAGATACATTTAAATGATCATGGCCAAGCCGTTAGTCGGCGCTTTGAAGTATTCTTTAATGGCATGGAGCTGGCTAATGGTTACGCAGAACTGACTGACGCTAATGAGCAAAAATCCCGTTTTGAAAAAGATATCGGTCAGCGCCTTCGTGATAATAAATCGGCAGTTGCAGTGGATAATAAGTTTATTGAAGCATTGGAATCGGGTTTACCCCCCTGCGCTGGGGTGGCACTGGGAGTAGACCGCTTACTGATGCAGCTCTTAGCTGTTGAATCGATAGCACAGGTCATGCCCTTCAGTTGGGATCGCTGTTAGTAACGCTCTCTCTAAGAGCCCTTAAAATAATGATTCATCGCTGTAGATGGCTCATCGATATCGACCTGACCCACCACTTTAGACGGCACGCCTGCCACCACGGTATGCGCTGCTACCGATTTAAGTACTACACTAGAAGCGGCTACCATGGCGCCCTCCCCAATCTCAATATTACCAAGTATCTTGGCCCCTGGGCCGAGCAGCACGCCTTTGCGGATCTTAGGGTGACGATCACCACTGACTTTTCCCGTACCACCAAGAGTAACTGATTGCATGATGGAGACGCAGTCTTCAACAACTGCTGTTTCACCGATAACTAGGCCCGTGGCATGATCAATCATCACACCGCAGCCTATTTTTGCCGCCGGATGTATGTCGACCGCCAACTTAACGGAAACGCGATACTGGATTAGCAGAGCCACTGAATGATTGCCCTGCAACCACAGTTGATGGGCAACACGATAAGCCTGTAGCGCTAAAAACCCTTTAAAATACAGAAATGGCGTGCTGTATAGTTCGCAAGCGGAGTCTCGATCAACCGTTGCCTGGATATCTTTTGCTGCACAGTCAATAATCTCTGGGTTGGCGAAAATATTGTTCATAATGTCTCGAAGCATCGCTATGGGTACTGTGGCGCTTGCGAGTTTATTGGCTAGCTGAAAGCTCAGGGCAGAGGCCAAATCAGGGTGATCAAGAATCGTAGCCATAAGATATCTCGCCAAGACCGGCTCAGTCAGGGCCGAATCAGCGGCCTCCTTGACGATAGATTGCCACACCTGCAGGGCTAATTTTCCGTTGTCTGTATTCATGAGGTCATTTTGAGTCAGGGCGTTGCAATATGCCAGCCCGTTCTCGCGATACACCATATATCGACACTTTTTGCGCCGGCCTCTAGCAGACTCAGGGTGGCCGCTTTTGCTGTCGCGCCGGTTGTAATGACATCATCGACGAGGGCAACAGTCTGTCCTGGAATTTTTCTACGTGTATCAAATGCGCCGATCATACTGCGCAGTCGCTGTTGTTTACCGACTAGGTGCTGAGCTTTACCGTGACGGATTCGATAGCAAACATCACTGCATAGACGCGTATTGGGTAACTTCTGGTTCAGATATTTAGCGATATTGTAACTCTGATTGAAGCCTCTGCAAGCCAACTTTCGCCAGTGCAAAGGCACGGGTATGATGGTAGTTGGCATGCTGTTTGTATCATAGCGGGCGTAAATACTCGCGAGTAAAAGGCTTGATAGCTCTTGCAGTTCCGGCGCATGAGGATCGCTTTTTATGCGAGTGATTAGCCGGTCAACAGGGCTCATGTAGTGCAGTGCGGCGATGCATCGGGCAAACGGAGGCGGCTTTCTTTGGCACTCAGGACAGCTGATGTCTGGGCTAGTGATGCCATTGAGCATCGGCGTGCCGCAGCCAGAACATTGATTAATTAACTGAGGCAAGGCTTCATTGCAGCCTTTACATAAGCAGTAGTTACTTTCACTTAGACGATCTTTACACAGCACGCAATTACTGGGTAGTAGCAGGTTTAGCAGTGGTCTAATGGCCAAAGATTGGGGAGAGTGGATACTGTACATTGACACCCTCCCTCGCTTGGCCGATTTAGCTAGCTAACCTTGTGGGTAGGGTCGCTATCGTCTTCCTGTTCGTCCTCAGCACTATTGGCCGCGTTAGGGTGACCTTTGCTGAGATCATTATCATCCAAGCCGTATCCCTCGCTTAGAATGCCGCCGGGAACCTTAGGCGCGTAGTCTCTGGGTGGCTGAATGTCTTCCGCTTGGATGAGAGGTTTGCCCTCGGCATCTACAAGAGAGAGATCAGACCCTCCCGCTTTGAGGAATTGTCGACCGATCTCTGGACTCGCGAGCCGAATGGCACTAGTGGCTAGATGCTCGTGTATTTGATGATAGCTTTGGGCCATATTAGTGGTCAGCTGAGACACCGTGACAAAGTGCTCCGTTACCTCTTGTTGGTAGCGCTTAAATTTTTGCTCACTGTCTTTGAGCTGTTTCTCTAGGTCGCGACCTGGGGCACTGCCCTGTCTGGTTTTTCGCGCGTAGAGGTGCATTACCGCTGCGCCGCTTAAAAAGGCCGCTGCCATTAGCATCAGTGCCACAGTTAGAGTTACCAAGGTCATATCCCCATTAATTAAATGCATCCCATCGGATTCAGATGCTGCTTTCAGTCGTCTAGTCAACCGCTCGAAAACATTGTAACGCAGATTTTAGTTTAGAGCCTCCGAGAGTTTTGGTTGTAACCATTTAATTTGCTAGTTAAAGTTCCCCCTCTTGATTATCAGTCTTAACCCATGCCAACCCCAAAGCAGCGCTATCAACTAGATCTAAATCGCGAAGGCTTCTTTAAAGATGACTCTCAGGCGCTTGCAGTGGACGCTTTAGAGGATTTATATGAGCGCTTGGTAGTCTGGCATTGTCGGCAACCAGAAGGCTTTATAGGGGCGTTAATAAAGGTATTCGTCAGATCCTCGTTAAAGCCCGAAGCTGGGCTGTATTTTTGGGGTGGTGTGGGCAGGGGTAAAACCTATCTGATGGATAATTTTTACGAGAGCCTGCCCTTTAAGCGTAAAATGCGCGTTCACTTCCATCGTTTTATGCGGCGGGTGCACCAAGATTTGACGCTATTAGAGGGTCAGGTTAATCCGCTGCAAAAGGTGGCGGAAAAAATAGCCGATGAAACCTGCATTATTTGCTTCGATGAATTCTTTGTCAGTGATATTGGCGATGCGATGATATTGGGTGTGCTTTTAGAGGCGCTTTTTGCTCGGGGCGTCTGCCTCGTCGCGACGTCCAATATTATTCCCGATGACCTTTATCTCAATGGTTTGCAGCGCCAGCGGTTTTTGCCTGCCATTGCTTTGCTCAACAAGCACTGTGAGGTCATGAATGTCGATGGTGGTACGGATCACCGATTGCGGGCCTTGGAGCAGGCCGACCTGTATCATTGGCCGCTTGATGCGGTCGCCAAGCAAGCGATTAGTGATACTTTTGAACGGTTGGTTCCTGTTGGGGGTGAAATCAAGTCAGCGGTCGATCTAGACGTGGAGGGGCGCGCTATACCGGTGATCAAAGTGGGGGAGGATATTGTGTGGTTCGAATTCTCTGCGATCTGTGAAGGCCCGCGAAGCCAAAATGACTATATTGACATAGCTCGCGAGTTTCACGGGGTGATGATCAGTAATATTCCCCCGCTAGGACATTTTAATGAGGATGCGGCGAGGCGATTCATTAATCTGGTCGATGAGTTCTATGACCGCAATGTAAAACTTGCGATCACAGCCTCGGAACCCCTAGAAACGCTGTATTCTGGTGGCCGTTTGACGTTTGAGTTTAAGCGCACGGAAAGTCGAATACTGGAGATGCAGAGCCATGAATATCTGGCCCGACCCCATCGACCGTAAAAAAGTTACGCTTTACTGCACACAGCCCTTGCGTAACGGCGCCATCGTAATTACAATTCGCACCCTTTTTTGGGATCCCCCAAAGCACGGCAGGATAAGATGAAAACATACAGCGCAAAAGCAGAAACAGTAGAACGTGATTGGTTTGTAGTCGACGCCGAGGGTAAAACCTTAGGTCGTTTGGCGACTGAGGTAGCTTCACGGCTACGCGGTAAGCACAAGCCAGAATACACGCCCCATGTCGATACAGGTGATTACATTGTCATCGTTAACGCCGAGAAAATTGGTGTGACGGGCAAAAAAGCCAAAGACAAAATTTATTATTCCCACACCGGTTATCCCGGTGGCATCAAAGACATCACTTTTGAAAAACTGATTGATAAAGCACCAGAGCGTGTCCTTCAGTCGGCGGTAAAAGGTATGTTGCCACGCGGTCCGCTCGGACGGGAAATGTTTAGAAAGCTCAAGGTTTATGCTGGTATGGATCATCCCCATGCCGCGCAGCAACCTCAGACCCTCGACCTGTAACGGAAAATACCATGGCAGATACTCAATTTTATGGCACTGGACGTCGCAAGACATCAGCTGCCCGCGTTTTCATGAAATCTGGAAACGGTAAGATCACTATTAATAATCGCGCTATTGAGGTGTACTTCGGTAGAGAAGTAGCGCGAATGATTGTTCGTCAACCGTTCGAAATAGTTGACATGGTGGAAAAGTTTGACCTCCATATTACCGTCGCAGGCGGTGGTAACTTTGGTCAGGCGGGCGCAATCCGACACGGTATCTCCCGTGCGTTGCTAAGCTATGATGAAAATTTGCGTCCAGTACTGCGAAAAGCGGGCTTTTTGACTCGCGATGCACGTCAGGTTGAGCGCAAAAAGGTTGGTCTACACAAAGCCCGTAAGCGTCCGCAGTTCTCTAAGCGTTAATCGAAGCTTTAAAAGAATAGCCTGACCCGATGGTCGGGCTTTTTTTTGTCTATTTTATTGTTTAAGATCAACTGCTTAGCCTATCTTCTGGTAATCGCGCTATTGCGTAAAATTCCGCTTTCCTTTATCATTCAGGGCCTTTTTTACTGACGCGCGACCCCGCGTGTTTTGAATTCCATTTTTTGAGATTTAGGGAGAACGTCATGATTAGTGACGGTGTCAACCATAGTCGCCGCAAATTTTTGTTGGGTGCGACGTCTGTAGTCGGTGGTGCTGGAGTAGTAGGTGCAGCAATACCGTTTGTTTCATCTTGGCAGCCCAGTGCAAAAGCAAAAGCTGCTGGTGCGCCAGTGAAAGTGAATATTTCTAAGCTGGAAGTTGGCGCCCGAATGGTTGTCGAATGGCGTGGAAAGCCAGTGTACATAATACGCCGGACAAACGAGACTCTCGCCGCCCTCAATGGGATTGGCGAGGATGTCCTTAAAGATGTCGCCTCTGAAAGCGCGTCTCAGCCGACTTATGTCGCCGGTACCGCACGTACATTGAAGGGTAAAGAAGAGTACTTGATCCTCGTTGGTCTGTGCACACACCTTGGCTGTGCGCCGATTTATCGTCCCGACGTAGGAGCTATGGATATGGGGGGCGATGCCTGGTTAGGGGGGTTCTTCTGTCCCTGTCACGGCTCCAAATTTGATTTATCCGGACGCGTTTATGCTGGTGTGCCAGCGCCGACTAACCTTGAAGTCCCGCCCCACAGTTACGAGACGGATGATGTTGTGATTATCGGTATAGATACGGAGATTGCGTAATGAGTAATGAAACCGGTTTTGCCGCATGGTTAGATTCACGTATGCCAACGCTCAAGCGCGAGTGGAACCGGCATATGGCAGAGTACTACGCGCCGAAAAACTTTAATTTCTGGTATCTCTTTGGCGTATTGTCCTTGGTGGTACTTGTTATCCAGTTGATTACTGGTATCTGGCTGCTGATGAGCTATCAGGGTTCTGCTGAGCAGGCATTCGCATCAGTTGAGTACATTATGCGAGATGTGGAGCTCGGCTGGATCATCCGCTATGCCCATTCGACGGGGGCTTCGGCTTTCTTTGTCGTGGTTTACATGCATATGTTTCGCGGTCTTATGTACGGGTCTTACAAGGCCCCGCGCGAATTGGTTTGGATCTTTGGTATGACGATCTATGTGGCGCTGATGGCAGAGGCCTTTATGGGTTACGTCCTGCCTTGGGGTCAGATGTCATATTGGGGCGCGCAAGTCATTATCAGTCTGTTCGGTGCTATTCCAGTAGTGGGCGAGGATATAGTTCAGTGGATTCGCGGTGACTATTTGATCTCGGGGATCACGCTTAATCGCTTCATGTCACTGCATGCGGTGGCTCTGCCGATTATTCTGATCGCCTTAGTAGTCATGCACATTATTGCCTTACATGACGTGGGTTCGAACAACCCAGATGGTGTCAGTATCAAGAATCACATGGATGAGAATGGTAATCCAATTGATGGTCTCCCGTTCTTTCCCTACTTTGTGATTCACGATCTTACGCCTATTGTTGTGTTTCTCTTTGTATTCTGCGCAATCCTCTTCTTCATGCCAGAGATGGGTGGCTACTTTCTCGAGTTTGCAAACTTCGAGATTGCTAACTCATTGAAGACTCCTGAGCATATCGCACCGGTTTGGTATTTCACACCTTACTATTCAATGCTTAGAGCCGTTCCGGATAAGCTCGGTGGCTTTATCACTATGGCTGCGGCCATTGCGATTCTGTTCGTGCTGCCTTGGCTAGACAGAAGTCCAGTGCGATCAATACGCTATAAAGGTATTGTCAGCCGTGCAGCGATTTTGATGTTGCCAGCAGTGTTTATTATCCTCGGTTATCTGGGCGTTAAAGCACCCACACCCGAGCGGACTTTCCTGGCGCAGATTTGTACGGTGCTGTACTTTAGCTATTTTATTGGCATATACTTTTGGACGCGAATGGAGACCACTAAGCCCGAGCCTGAGCGTATTACAATGGACGGTGGAATTGGCTTCTGGAGAACCATAGCCGCCGTGCTGGTAGTTGCTCTTTTAGTTGTTCTGCCGCTGAAGGCGGTGGGCTCTGAGAGCAGCAAGGCCTGCGGTGCTATAGACTGTGACCCTTTTAAAGCGCAGCTGACTAATAATGCATCGTTGCAAAACGGCGCTAAGTTAGCTGTTAATTTCTGCATGGGCTGTCATTCGTTTAAGTATTCGCGTTGGGAACGTGTTGCCACTGATATTGGTATACCCCACCAGCTAATGCTGGATAACATGATTTTCACCGGGCAGAAAATTGGTGGATTGATGGATATCGCCATGCCAGCTGACAAGGCCAAGGATTGGTTTGGAGCAACACCACCTGACTTGACCCTAGTCGCTCGATCTCGATCTCCAGAATGGGTGTACACCTACCTTAAAAACTTCTATGCGGACCCAACACGTCCACTGGGCGTCAATAACAAAGTTTTTAAAGATGTGGGTATGCCCCACGCACTGTTAGACCTTCAAGGGCTGCCTGAATGCGCGCCTGGCCCCGTATTAGCTGCCAACGGTGGTATTAAACGCGACCTCATGACCGGTGCGGATATTCTTGATGATCCCTGTGGTACCTTCCAGATCAATCAATTGGGTACACTGTCTGTAGAAGAATATGACAGCGCGGTTTACGATTTAGTTAACTTTTTGACCTATATCTCAGAGCCAATGGCTGAGCAGCGCAAGCATATAGGCAAGATGGTGTTACTGTTCTTGCTTTTATTAATGGTATTCACCGTGCTATTGAACCGTGAATATTGGAAAGGCCTGCACTAAGCGCATTAATGGAAGTTTAGATGTGATGCAAAGCCAGACCTGCGGCTGTCAATATGGGGCGGAATAATCCGCCGCTTTTAATTACTCTTAAAAATGTGAGGTTGTTGTGCGACGATCATCGATGACATTGTTTTCCGATCCTACCTGCCAGTATAGCCACAGAGTACGTATAGTACTTGCGGAAAAAGGCGTTACTGTTGATGTTGAAGATATAGCGCCGAACGGGGTAACCGAGGAGATTCTCGAAGCTAATCCCTATGGAACCCTTCCCACGCTAGTGGATCGTGATCTGGCTCTCTATGAGTCCAAGGTGGTTATGGAATATCTCGACGAGCGTTTTCCGCATCCGCCACTGTTGCCTGTCTATCCGGTAGCCCGCGCTCAGAGTCGGCTTTGGATTTATCGGGTTGAGCGCGACTGGTGCACCTTGATGGCTCAAATCCTGGCTAGTCCAGACAGTAAGAAAGCCGAAGCTGCCCGCAAAGAGTTTCGCGAGTCATTAATTAGTATTGCCGGTATTTTTACCGAAAAGAATTACTTTATGAGCGAGGAGTTTACGCTGGTTGATTGCTGTTTGGCCCCCATGCTTTGGCGTTTGCCGCAGTTGGGAATTACTTTGCCAGATAACCGCCAGGTTAAGCCATTGCTTGACTATATGGAGCGTTTGTTTGAACGTCCTTCATTCGAAGAGAGTCTAACCGATCTCGAGCGTGAGATTCGTGACTAAGATGGTGATGGGGTCCAATCGGCCCTACCTGTTAAGGGCCTTCTATGACTGGATCGTAGACAATGATTGCACGCCATATATTGTCGTGAATGCCCATTATTCGGGGGTAGAGGTACCTCAGAATTTTGTCACCGGCGGGGAGATCGTTCTCAATATAGCGCCCCGGGCAGTGAGCAGTTTTGAAATGAATAATGAGTTTGTTCAGCTATCAACACGCTTTAGCGGTATGCCCATTGATCTATTTATTCCGGTCGGTGCGGTAACGGGTATTTATACTCAAGAAACTGGACAGGGTACGGTTTTTGAACCGGAAGCTGAGGACCAGACGCCTCCACCCGAGCCTCCTCAGGGGCCCAAGCCAGTGAAGACAGAAAAGAGCAAGTCGGCATCAAAGACAGTCACTAACATCCGTTCTGCTAAGCCGAAGCCATCATTGCGAGTGGTCAAGTAGTCAACTTTTAGCGCGCTATCAAAATAAGGAATTCCCCATGTCCGAGGCTATCGCCATATTATCCGCAGCACGAACCCCTATGGCAGGCATGATGGGCAGCCTTTCCTCAGTTACAGCCCCAGAGCTGGGAGCAACGGCTATTAAGTCGGCTCTGCTTAAGGCGGGTCTAGATGCCGATGGGATTGACGAGGTAATCATGGGCTGTGTGCTGACCGCGGGAATGGGTCAGGCACCGGCGCGTCAGGCGGCGCTGTTTGCAGGTATCAATCAGTCCACGCCCTGTACCACCTTAAATAAAGTGTGCGGTTCCGGCATGATGTCCGTCATGATGGCCGGAAACGCTCTGCGTTCTGGCCAGTCCAAGGCAATAGTCGCGGGTGGCATGGAAAGTATGAGCCGTGCTCCCTATTTGATTCCTCAGGGGCGTCAGGGCTACCGTTTCGGCAGCGCCGAGATGCTCGATCATATGCAGTATGACGGCCTGCAAGATGCCTACCAGAACGTGCCTATGGGCAACTTTGCCGAGACCTGTGCCACCCAGTATCAGTTTAGTCGCAACGACCAGGACGCCTACGCTATAGAATCGCTGCGACGTGCCAATGCCGCTATTGATCAGGGCCTGTTTGATGCTGAAATTGCTCCCGTTACCATTGTTGGGCGTCAGGGAGAGATTATTATCGATACTGATGAACAGCCAGGCAAGGCGAGACCGGATAAAATTCCGCTGTTGCGTCCGGCCTTTCAAAAAGATGGCACGGTCACTGCAGCGAACGCTAGTTCTATCTCAGACGGTGCAGCGGCGATTACTCTGATGATGGTCGATGAAGCCGAGGCTCGAGGACTCAAGCCCATCGCGGTGATACAGGGCTATGATCAATCGGCACAGGAGCCAGAGTGGTTTACTACGGCGCCGATAACGGCGATCAAGAAAACGCTCGCACGCGTTGGTTGGTCTGTGGAAGATGTGGATCTTTGGGAGGTCAATGAAGCCTTTGCTGTGGTGGCTATGGCGGCCATGCGGGAGTTAGGCATTGATCACAATAAGTTAAACGTTAATGGTGGTGCTTGCGCCTTGGGTCATCCCATTGGTGCCAGCGGTTCAAGAATTATCGTCACGTTGATTCATGCGTTGCGTCAACAGGGAACCAAAAAAGGTATCGCAAGTCTCTGTATTGGTGGTGGTGAAGCCACCGCCATGGCCATCGAGATCGTCGATTAAGCGTTTCCCTGATCACTAAATGTCAAGCGTCGTCGGCAGGTTTGCGCGCTTGCGACAAGCCTATCGATTTAATTCTGTCTCGTTTCTCTAAGGGCACCGCAGATATTATTTTTGTCTGGGGGCACTAATCAATATATTCGAACACTTTAACGACTTTGCGTACCCCGCCACTGGCGCTGGCAATATTAGACACAATTTCCCCATTGGCGCGTGGCACCGTGCCCATTAGGTAGACGACACTGTCTTCGGTCGTTACTGAAATATCCGTTGCCTTAATCTGTTTTTCAAACACCAAGCTGGCTTTTATTTTACCGGTGATTAAGGCGTCATTGGTCCGCGACACAATAGACGTTTTACCACGAACTTGTAATTCGTTGTGCACCTGGCGAACGCCATGGAATGCGCGAGCGGTGTCTCCAGCTAGCGCCTTCATCTCAATATTCGGAACCTCTCCGGTTAATAACACTAAGGCGTTATAAACATTCACATTAATATGTGATCGCTTGAGATCAGGGTGTGCCTTTTTAAGATTAACACCAATGTAGGTATCCATTTTCATATCATTGAAATCGGTGCCAACACTGGGGTCGGACGGATCCGGTTGGATGGGCTTGCTAGTCACTGAATTAACCACGGTGGTGCAACCTGTCAGTAAAAAGACTAACCCTAAAGCTAGTGTTAATTGGTGCATCTATTCGCCTCCAAAAATTTGATGATCAACCAGTACGCAGATGCACTGGACTATTTGAAACTGTGCCTGGGTTGCCAGTTGCCCAGAGAACTCCGCCGTAGAGATAAGAACATCATTATAGCCCACAGTGGCCGCCAACAGATCGTCTGTCGCGGCAGACAGTAGCAGAACAGTCATGTTTTTATCAATGGCTGTCTCGATAGCTTCTATAAGGGCCCGACTATTGCCGCCGGCACTCACCACCAACAGAACGTCTGCGCTCTTGCCATGAACCTGCAGCGACTGTGCAAAGTGATTTTCAGTAAAGTTACTCTCCGATAGTTTGTTCAGATTCAGAGCCACAAACCCGGGGCGATCAAGCTCGAAACCATAGGCCAAATAATCATTGAAAAGCTGTGCCACCAATGCCCCTGACTTTTCTCCGCAGCTAAAAATGGTATTGCCAGCAAGCAGAGCGGCGGCGATTTTGTGCGAAGCAACGGCAGTCGGCTTAGAAAACACGTCTCCGACTATCATCGTGGTTTCTATTACGTCCTGAAAATGCTTAAAAATCTGCTGGTCCATAATATCCTAATTCACCCTAAAATATGCCTAACCCAGTTAAGTGCAAAACCGGAGTCACTACTTGAGTCTGGCTTGATAGCCACTGCATCAAACCTTGCCACAGTATCATTATTATAGTGTTGCCGTTGCATATAGGCCAGAGCTGCGGCGGTGAGGCGACCGCATTTCTGCGGTGTAATAGATTCTTCGGCACTACCGAACCTCTCCGATCTGCGGAAACGAACCTCCACGAAAACCAACGTCTGATGATCTTGCATAATCAAATCAATTTCGCCTCTGCGAGTGCGGAAATTGCGTTGTATCAGCTTTAAACCTTGGGTCTCAAGATACCTGCAGGCCAGGGCTTCAGCATCAGAGCCAGAGAGATGGGATCTGGTGTCGCTACTGTCGGGTGTCGCTCTAAATTGTCTCCAGCTATCCATAGCGGTATCCATTGTAACTGTTCGTTAAGGTTGAATTTCAGCAACCTTGCCGCGCCTAAACTGTGCCCATTTTCCCTGGCGCCTAATAATACCATCTGAAAGTGAGAGCATACCGGTTGCTCCAAATAGGGGTATAGATTGTTTATGACTTAGCTGTTCAATATTCCGATGCAACAAAAAGGCGTCGTAACCCATGGCATAGAACTGTCGGTAGACAATGTGCAGGCGCTCATCAGGTTGCAGTTCTGTCGCTTGACTACCAGGCAATGTCCAGGGCATTGCAACAAACTCCACACCAGATAAGTCTCGATTTGGACCCGCCTGCTCAACGCCATTGTAGATGTGGGAGGTGGAATATACTGGAATATCTGAGGCATAAAGGAAATCTAATGCGGGCTTAATCTGCCGGACCTTCACTGGATAGCCGAGCATGACGACAAGATCGATATCTTGACGACGTCTTGCAGAAAATGCTATGCGACTATTGATAAAGCGCTTTAGCTGCACACCGCGATCCTCACTCAGGTCAATCTGTAAGGGTTTTTTAAGGCGCGTAGTAAAGTCGTTTACGGATGGTCCATAGGGTACGGTCGCCACAATAGTTCCGCCCCTATTTGTCCAATACTGACTGAAAAATTCAGTTGCACGACTACCCCAACCGCTGTCTGGCGCGATTACCACCACCTTACGCATACCATGGTGCCATGCTCGATCAGCGATCTGAATCATCTCATCTGTCGGCGACAAGCCAAACTGAAATAGATTTTCAGGCTGCTGCAGCGAAGTCTTATCGCTGCGGTTAAGGCTAATGGTGGGAACAGGCAGGGCCGACTGGGCTAACAGGGCGTCTACGGCCGATTGCCGCATGGGGCCAATAACCATATCCGCGCCGTCAACAACCGCGGTATTATAAGCGCTCTCGACAGATTGCTGCGAAGTGTCGTAAATACGAAGACTAGGTAAGTCGCTGTTAGGGTCCGTAAAAAGGTCACCAAACTGATCTAGCAGTTCGTAGTAAGCCACCATAAAGCCGTCTATAAAACGGTGGCTGGGGACTTCGTACTCATTGAGTAGTGGTAACAGAAGCGCAACCTGCGAGGGGGTTTTGCCATTGCCTAGCTTTTTACTCAGCGGCAGGGGTGGCCAAAGGGCTGCCGGATGACTTTTCCAGCGCAGCCGCCAGGCCTCAAATTGTTCCCTTTTCGCGTTTTGATTTGTCTGATAATTACGCGCCAATGCCGCAAGCGAAAGCCAGCCGGCAAATATTCTGTTTTCGTGATTAGGACTGTTTTGCAGGAACGCATAGGACTGTTGGTTGAGTTGTCGCCAGATGCTATTGTGAACTTGGAGGCGCTCCGCCTTCCCCGTGGTGAGTTGAGCAATATCCATCACTAAAATCAAACCCGACTCAACATTGCCCAATGCATAGTGAGCGGCTGACTGCAGCCTGAGGCTGCGAAGCATTGTAGGTTTAGCGAGGGCCATGCTGAGATCTTGATAGCGTGCCTGTTTAAACCAACTCAGCGCCTCTAGCCATTGTCCCAGCATAACGTTCAATTCAGCGGCCAAGAGGCTGTATTCGACGAACAGGTCGTCAGTCAGATTGTCTGGATTAACCAGTGACAACAACTCTGAGCTCTGCGATATCTCACCAGCGTTGGACAATAAAATAGCCGCTTGTAGAATATTGCTATCAGGTTGATCAGCTAATTCAGATCGACTGAGAATACTGATTGATGCAGTGGTCGATGACGTATCTGTAGGATCGTCGTTAGGCGTGATGGGAAACCTGCCGTCTCCCATCGTTGCAGTTGGCGCACAGCCACTAAGAAAGGCTAAGATACACCCAGTGACAGTAATCATACATAGAGCTTTTATATTCATGAATTCAAATCAATCCGGTACGTTGTATATCGTTGCCACACCCATTGGCAATCTGGGCGATATGGTACCTCGCGCAGTGGAGACTCTCCAGAACGTGAGTGTAATAGCCTGCGAAGATACTCGCCACAGCAAAAAGCTTCTCGATCATTTCAGTATAGACACACCTTGCATCGCATATCACGATCATACGGACAAAAAATCCAGTTACAACATACTTAAGCGACTTCGTGCAGGGGATAACGTTGCTTTAATATCTGATGCCGGCACGCCTTTAATTTCAGATCCGGGTTATCGACTGGTATCTGAGGCACGTCATCAGGGTTATCGCGTCATGCCAATACCTGGAGCCTGTGCCGTGACTGCCGCACTCTGCATTTCAGGGCTACCCACTGACAGATTTAAGTTTATTGGATTCCTCCCAGCCAAAAGTAGTCAACGCAAGGCGACCCTAGTAACTTATAAAGCCGATATAGAAACGATTGTCTGCTATGAGGCCCCCCACCGTATCGTCGAGACCCTCAGTGATATGGTGGACGTTTTAGGGACTGATCGACCGGCGTTTATGGCTCGAGAAATCAGTAAAACCTTTGAAACACATTTGCACGGTAGCCTGCAGGAACTATTAGATCAGGTAAAGGCCGATAGCAATCAGCAGCGCGGCGAGATTGTCTTAGTGATTGCCGGTGATGCGGGTCTCCAAGACTCGGTATCGGTAGGCGCAGAGAAAGTGCTGAGGTTACTTTTGCAAGAACTGCCCATCACTAAAGCTGCCTCTATCGCCGCCAAAATAACCGGCGGCGACAAGAAGCAGCTTTATCAGTTGGCCCTAGCCCTGCAGGGAAAATAACTATTTGGCAGCCTGAATATCAGCAACGGTCAATGCCGTCATATTGAAAATACCTCGAGATGAGACTGAGGGAATGACGATATGTGCCGGTTTGCTGAAGCCATTGATAAAGGGCCCGATCAGAAGCGCATCGGTGAGGGAGCGTATTAGGCCCATGGCAATATTTGCAGCGTCCAAATTAGGCAGCACCAGCACATTGGCGCGCCCCGAGATGTTGGCTTCCGCATAAACCGTATCACGCAGCTTTGGGTTCAGTGCGCTTAAGACATGCATCTCACCGTCAATCTGCAGGTCTGGATATGTCCCGCGCAGCACCTCAGCGGCTTTGCGTACCTTTCTCGCTGAAGGGTTATTTGATGTGCCAAAGTTCGAGTGAGACAGCAGGGCAACTTTGGGCTCAATACCAAAACGCTTAACCAGTTCAATACTAGCCTCAGCAATCTTGACCAATTCCTCCGCAGTTGGGTCCAGATTCATGGCGGTATCCGCTAGGAATAATGGACCCTCAGGTAATAACAGCATCGCCACAGACGACACCAATTGAGTTTTATCTTTAGGGCCTAGCAGTTGCATAATTTCTCGAAGATGGAAATCAAAGCGACCGACTTTGCCACAAATAAGTCCGTCAGCCTCGCCACGAGCCACCATTACCGCGGCTACTGCCGTATTGTCGCCATGCATGATCTTACGAGCTGCAGCGACCGACACACCATTGCGACCAACCAATTTGTGGTAAAAAGCCGCATACTCTTCAAATTTCTCATTGCGGTCCGGATTGAGTATCTCGACATCTTTATCTAGGTTAATTCTCAACCCGAGGCGTTCAATTTTCATTTCGATACGGTCGCGACGGCCAATTAAAATAGGCGTCGCAATCTTTTCATCGAGTACAGCCTGAATGGCTATTAAAACATCGTCGTTATCGCCTTCGGCATAGACAATTTTAGCCGGTGCTTTTTTAGCCAATTCAATAATCGGTTGCATAAAAAGACCGGCCTGATTAACGAACTCATGCAGAGTTTGGCGATAGGCTTCTAGATCTTCGATTGGGCGAGTTGCAACACCGCTTGCCATAGCAGCTTTCACCACGGCCATAGGAACCACTTCAATTAGGCGAGGGTCAAAGGGCTTAGGAATCAAATAATCAGGGCCAAATCTAAGTTTCTCATCGGCGTAAGCCGCAGCGACCACATCAGAGGTTTCCATCGTGGCCAGATCGGCAATCGCCTTTACCGCGGCCATCTTCATTTCTTCATTGATAGTCGACGCGCCACAGTCCAGTGCCCCGCGGAAAATAAACGGAAAGCACAGAACATTATTGACCTGGTTAGGGTAATCAGAGCGCCCAGTTGCAATAATAGCGTCCGGGCGAGCAGCTATAGCTTCTTCAGGCATGATTTCTGGAATCGGATTGGACATGGCCAAAATGATCGGTTTCTCACCCATCTTTTTCAATAGTTCGCCAGACAGCACGCCGGGCCCAGATAGCCCCATAAATAGGTCGGCGCCTTCAATGGCGTCTTCAATGGTACGATCACTGGTCTCAATGGCATAGCCTTCTTTCCATGGATTCATGCCGTCTTTACGACCCGCATAAATAACCCCAGTGCGGTCGATCATACGCACATTTTTCTTTTGTAAGCCCATACTTACCAATAGGTCAACGCACGCAATACTAGCGGCTCCAGCACCGGAAACCACAAGCTTTACATCTTCAAATTTCTTATCGACGACCCGTAGACCGTTGTAAATGGCAGCGGCTGCAACAATCGCGGTACCGTGTTGATCATCATGAAATACCGGAATTTTCATGCGTTTCCGAAGTTTCTCTTCCACCATAAAACATTCGGGTGCCTTGATGTCCTCTAGGTTAATGCCGCCGAATGTGGGCTCTAATGAAGCGATAATATCAACTAACTTATCGACATCAGTTTCATCAACTTCAAGATCGAACACATCAATGTTGGCGAACTTTTTAAACAGCACTGCCTTGCCTTCCATAACCGGTTTGGAGGCCAGAGGACCGATATTACCCAGACCTAAAACCGCTGTGCCATTAGTAATTACCGCCACTAAATTGCCCCTAGCAGTTACCGAAGCCACCTCGGTAGGGTTTTCTACAATTAGCTCGCAGGCATAAGCGACACCTGGGGAGTAGGCTAAAGACAGGTCTCTTTTGTTGACTAGCGGTTTAGTGGGTCTGATTTCCAGCTTCCCAGGAACCGGGTGGGTATGGTATTTGAGAGCACTCTCTTTAAATGAATCGGTCATGAACGTTTCTCTGTTAGATAAGGCGTTTTCAAGGCGGGAATTTTACGCTCCTAAGGGACAAATAGCTATGCGCCTAGACGTTACTAAGGGACAACGGCCATTCGAAAAAGTACCAAAATGTCATCCGCCATAGCTCCGGACTAATAATGACTGTATAGCCCAAAATTGCTACTGGCGCTGTCGTTCCGGCCACTTCAGAAATCGCTCATTCCACGGCGAATAGCACAGATATTTTCCGTCTAGGTCTAATCTCGGCAATACTTGCGGTTGTTGGTAGCACTTGGGTCAACTCTGGCCAAACCCTCTAGGCAAGTTTCTATTGCTCATGTGGCGGAGTAATTAGGGGCTATCAGTATCTGGTGTCCATCAATGGGTGCAAATCTACCATTAGCGGCTAAGCTTGGTTGGGGAGTTCACTTTACTGGGCGTGCCGCAGGCATAGTCTTCTTTAGAATCAGTGGATTGGTGGACGCTGGTTACACTGCCCCGACATATCGCCATTACCAAAGCATTCAAGTACACTCCGTCTCCCATACTGCCTGTAGTGACAGATAAAACCAGTTTAGTTGTCTGACCGAGACAGGGTACGACATGGCAAATTCAATGATAGGAGATGTATTGTGGAAGCATTTGTAGGGCAACTTAACGGTATTATTTGGAGTGATGCGCTAATTTGTCTTTGCCTGGGTGCAGGACTGTATTTTTCGATACGTACGAGGTTTTTGCAGGTGCGACATTTTGGCCACATGATAAAGCTGATGTTTGAAGGCACCAGTTCTCCGTCAGGGATCTCTTCGTTTCAGGCTTTGACTATGTCTCTCTCTGGACGGATTGGTACTGGCAACATCGCAGGTGTTGCCACCGCCATTGCGATGGGTGGGCCGGGGGCTGTTTTCTGGATGTGGATGGTTGCCTTTTTGGGCGCCTCTACCGCGTATATTGAAGCTACGTTGGCGCAGATATATAAAGAAAAAGATCAGAACGGCCTATATCGTGGTGGTCCAGCTTACTATATCGAAAAAGCTATGGGACAGAAGTGGTACGCCACATTATTCGCATTGGCTACCATTATTGCCATGGGCTTTTGCCTCCCGGGCATTCAAGCCAACAGTATTGTAGACGCTATGGAAAACGCCTGGAGCATACCGCCAGTAGCCACTGTCGTATTTCTCTGTGTCAGTCTCGCCCTTATCGTTTTTGGGGGTGTTAAGCGGATTGCCCGCTTCGCTCAGGTGGCCGTACCGGGCATGGCGGTGGGCTATATCCTTATTGCGCTACTAGTGATTGTCGCCAATATAGACATGGTGCCTGCCATGGTTAAACTTATTTTTAATAGCGCCTTTGGTCTAGAGGCGGGTTACGGCGCGATTATTGGTATGGCGGTGCAGTGGGGCGTTAAGCGTGGTGTTTACTCTAATGAAGCAGGGCAGGGAAGCTCACCCCATGCTGCGGCTGCGGCAGAAGTGTCGCATCCAGCTAAGCAGGGTTTGGTGCAGGCATTTTCAGTTTATATAGACACATTGCTTATCTGTACCGCAACTGCATTTATGATTCTTCTGACCGGGCTTTACAACGTACAGGGTGTTGACGGCGGCATGCTCTACACGGGACTCGCGGGTGTTGAAGCGGGCCCAGCTTATGTTCAGGCATCATTCGATACGGTTCTGCCGGGATATGGCAGTGGTATTTTGGCTATCTCATTATTATTCTTTGCCTTTACTACGATTCTTGCCTACTACTATATTGCCGAAACCAACGTTATGTACATCAACCGAAAAATGCATCGTGCCTGGTTGGTGTTCGCTCTTAAAGTGCTTGTGTTGTCATCGGTGGTCTACGGTGGTCTGAAAACGGCCGCGGTTGCATAGGCGCTAGGTGATGTGGGTGTGGGGCTGATGGCTTGGTTAAATATTGTGGCTATTTTAATCTTGCAAAAACCGGCACTACTGGCATTAGATGATTATGAAGCGCAGCTTAAAAAAGGCTTAGATCCAGTGTTTGATCCAATCAAGGCCGGTATTGAAAAGGCTGATTTCTGGCTGACCAAGTAGCGGGTCGAGCCTAGGGCTGGTCGCTTTGCAAAGGCCAGCCACCCAGTTCTTTCCATCGATTGACGATTTTGCAATACAACTCAGCGGTCTTAACCGTGTCATACAAGGCACTATGAGCAGCGCGATTATCGAAGGCTATGTCTGCTGCAGCGCAGGCTTTGGCTAAAACTGTCTGTCCATAGGTCAAACCCGCTAAGCTTGCCGTATCAAAACATGAAAAGGGATGAAAAGGGCTGCGCTTGATCTGGTTACGACCAATGGCTGCATTGACAAAGCCAAGATCAAAATGGGCATTGTGCGCCACCATGATTGCGCGAGTGCACCCAGAGTCTGAGACTTCGCGGCGAATGGGCTGAAATAATTCACGTAGAGCCTCACCTTCGTCTTCCATCATACGATTCGGGTCGTAGAGGTCGATGCCAGTAAACTCTAAAGCCGCCTGATCGATATTTAATCCAGGGAATGGCTCGATATTTTTACTTAAGCTCTCTTTAATCTGAATGTTACCGCGAAAATCCATCTCTAAGATAACCACCGCAATTTCAAGTAGCGCATCTTTTCGGGAGTCAAAACCCCCTGTTTCAACGTCGACAACGACCGGTAAAAAACCACGAAACCTTGTGGCCATTTTTGAGGGCGAAAGAAGTTCTTCAGGTATTTCCATTAAAGGCTCAATTTCCAATTTAGGGTGGTACCCGCAGCAAGGGGAATTAACTGCGAATTATCAAAGGCAACTGCCATCGGCAGCTGCCAAGGCTCACGCTTGAGTAGGATAGAGTGGCTACTATGAGGGAGGCTGTAAAAATCAGGTCCATTCTTGCTGGCGAATACCTCGAGTTTGTCGAGTGCGCCGGCCTGGTCAAACACTTCAGCATATAGTTCAATCGCCGCATGATGGCTGAAGCAGCCGGCACAGCCGCAGGCACTCTCTTTTCTATCCTGTATATGAGGGGCCGAATCGGTACCCAAAAAGAATTTTTTATTGCCGCTAGTGGCAGCCGCGATTAAAGCTTGCTGATGGATATCACGCTTTAGAATCGGCAGGCAAAACAGATGCGGACGAATACCGCCCACCAGCATGTGGTTACGGTTATACAGAAGGTGCTGTGGCGTGATCGTGGCGGCGATGTTGTCGCCGCCACTGAGCACAAAATCGACAGCCTGTTGAGTGGTTATGTGCTCGAAAATAATGTTAAGCCGGGGGTAATGCTGCACCAAACTGCGCAGATGACGTTCTATAAACACCGCTTCGCGATCAAAGATATCTGTGTCATCGGACGTAACTTCGCCGTGTAATTGGAGCACCATGCCCACCTCTTGCATGGTCTCCAGAACCTCATGCAGCTTATTCAGATCAGTGACCCCTGAGTCCGAATTGGTAGTGGCGCCAGCGGGATAATACTTACAGCCATAAATAAAACCACATTCCTTGGCAGCGCGAATTTCGTCTGGGGAGGTATTGTCAGTTAAATAGAGAACCATCAGCGGCTGCCAATTTGAATTCTTAGGACGCTGGGCTAGGATACGTTCTCTATAGGCTGCTGCCCGCGCAACTGTCGTGGTAGGAGGCGTCAGATTGGGCATAATAATGCCACGACCAAATCCGCGCGCTGCAGCGGGCACGGTGGTCTTGAGCGCCTCATCATCGCGCAGATGCAGATGCCAGTCATCAGGTTGGATAATGCTAAGTTGGTCCATTAAAATCTGTCCTTGGTCGAGAATTTAATGCTACCGGAAACGGTGCCGTCATACGAGTATTAGTCGAAAAATATGGACGCATAAGGTGATCTGTATTCATTATAGGCCCCAGCATCTCTGCAAGGTGCGTCGTCTGGGCTCCCTAAGCTTGAGTGTATCTTTGCCGGTGACAGATTTACCCGCATGCTAGTGCCCTTCTCGAAGCGCTATACAGCGGCTCTGAAGTTCATTACGGCTCGAACAAAGCGCAGGAGTCTGAGAGATTAGCTAATGAAGCCTATCGGGAATCTGAGTCCTAAGCGAATACTGGCCACAACTAATACTAAATTTATTCCTGTTAGGGTAAAATCCGCGCCTGTGTTAACCCAGCAAAGGACTTTGTAACGTGTCATCAGTCAAAAAAGTAGTTTTAGCTTATTCGGGCGGCTTAGATACCTCGGTCATTGTTAAATGGCTGCAGGAAGAATATCACTGCGAAGTGGTTACCTTTACCGCTGATATTGGTCAGGGCGAGGAAGTTGCCCCGGCTCGCGCCAAGGCCGAAGCGCTTGGCGTTAAAGAGATATATATTGATGATTTGCGTGAGGAGTACGCTCGGGACTTTGTCTTTCCTATGTTTCGAGCCAATACTATTTATGAGGGCGAGTATCTGTTGGGGACATCCATTGCTCGCCCACTGATTGCCAAGCGTCTTATTGAAATAGCCAATGAGACAGGTGCCGACACTATTTCTCATGGTGCCACGGGCAAGGGTAATGATCAGGTACGTTTTGAACTGGGTGCCTATGCGCTCAAGCCAGGCATTAAAGTGATTGCGCCATGGCGCGAGTGGGATCTGAATTCAAGAGACAAATTAATGGAATACTGCGAAACGCACAGTATTCCGGTGGAGATGAAGCGGGGTACAAAATCACCCTTCTCTATGGATGCCAACCTCCTGCATATCTCCTATGAAGGTGGCAATTTGGAGGATCCTTGGTCAGAAGCTGAAGATGACATGTGGCGTTGGACAGTGTCACCAGAAGAAGCGCCCGACAAAGCGACCTACATGAATATCCGCTACTTGAAGGGAGATATTGTGGCTATTGATGGAGAAGCAATGAGCGCAGCGACTGTCATCGAATACTTAAACGAAGTGGCCGGTGCCAATGGCGTGGGGCGCTTGGATATTGTGGAAAACCGCTATGTCGGCATGAAGTCTCGCGGCTGTTATGAAACGCCAGCAGGCACTGTAATGATGAAAGCGCATCGGGCGATTGAGTCGATAACACTGGATCGTGAAGTGGCGCATATGAAAGATGAGCTGATGCCTAAATATGCCAAGCTGATTTATAATGGCTACTGGTGGGCGCCTGAGCGCATCATGTTGCAAACTGCCATTGACCAGACTCAAGACGTGGTCAACGGTGAAGTGCGCATTAAGCTTTATAAGGGCAATGTCATTGTGGTGGGCCGCAAGTCAGATACTGATAGTCTGTTTGATTCCAATATTGCTACCTTTGATGATGATGGCGGTGCCTACAACCAGGCCGATGCCGAAGGCTTTATTAAGTTGAATGCACTGCGGTTGCGTATTGCGGCAAATCGCGGGCGCGAACTGTGAGTCAGTAATTGTTGATCGGCCTACTGCACCGACGTTTAAAGAAAGGCTCCCTAAATGTTAGGGGGCCTTTTTTATGTTTATCATAGGGTGCAGATCAGTCTTCAGGGATCAACTGAGATCAATTATTTAGCCTCTACTAGCATCTTAATTCGACTACACTATTGCAATGAAAACGACCTTAAAAGATATTCAACAGGCCCATGCGCGGATAGCGCCATACATCCATCGAACTCCGATACTAGAGAGTCGTGCGCTGAATGAAATCATTGGTTGCGAGCTAGTATTTAAAGCGGAAAACTTTCAAAAGGTTGGTGCCTTCAAAGCTCGTGGTGGCTGTAATGCCATATTCAGTATGGACAAAGCCTGCCTAAAAAAAGGTGTGGTGACGCATTCCTCAGGCAATCATGGGGCCGCACTTGCCTGGGCAGCGGCACTGCGCGGAGCCCCCTGTACTGTAGTGATGCCGGAGAATGCGCCCTCGGTTAAAATAGCCGCTGTTAAGGGCTATGGTGCCAAGATAGTGCTTTGTGAGCCAACCATGGCCGCGCGCGCGAGCAATGTTGCTCACCTAATTGAACAGCACGGCTTTAGATTGGTGCACCCCTATGACGACGATGTAATTATTGCCGGTCAGGGTACCGCTGCTTTGGAACTATTGGAACAGATCGACCAACCACCAGATATTGTTATGACTCCAGTGGGAGGCGGAGGGCTATTAGGTGGCACGAGTATCTATGTTAAAGGTGTCAGCGAAGCTCAGGTGATAGGTGCTGAACCCGAAGGCGCTAAAGATGCATGGTTGGGATTCAAGAGCGGTGAGCGGTTGTTAGAGTACAGCCCAAATACTATCGCCGATGGCCTGCGCGCGACCTTGGGTGTGCGTAATTTTGTTGCCATTAGCGAAAATGTCGATGATATTTTACTCTGCTCCGAAGTGCGTATCGTCGAGGCAATGCGATTGATTTGGACGCGATTGAAGGTGATTATTGAACCTTCCTGCGCTGTGCCGCTGGCGGCCATAATGGATCAGCCGGAGCAGTTTCAGGGAAAACGCGTGGCTATTATTTTGAGTGGTGGCAATGTGGATTTGGACGCGCTGCCCTGGTGATCAACTAAAGAATAAAAAGTCCGCGTAATTACCGTGCTAGCATGACGCTTACATCCGACGGTAAATAATGACTATGATTAAATCAGACTATCCACGCTTCCATCTGGCCTTTCCTGTCACCGATCTTGAAGCCGCACGCAGCTTTTACACCGGTATCCTTGGCTGTGCCACCGGCCGAGAATCCGACAGCTGGATTGACTTTGATTTCTTTGGCCATCAACTTGTGGCGCATTTAGTGTCGCCTGAGGATCACCCATCAGTAGCAACCAATTTAGTCGATGGTCATGCTGTGCCCGCCTCACATTTTGGTGTCATTATGGATTGGGATCAGTATGAGCGAGTCGTCGAAATGATGACGGCCAATGGTATTGAATTTGTGGTCGAGCCCTACGTGCGGTTCGAAGGTCGCAAGGGTGAGCAGGCAACGTTATTTGTCCGCGACCCGAGTAATAATCATTTAGAGTTTAAGACGTTTCGCAATATTGAGATGCTGTTTGTTAAGGATTTGGAAACATACTGAGACAGTTATCCGGTAAATTTGCGCATTATCCCGCGGCTTAAAGAAGCCATCTTATCTCTCTTTGAGAATCCCGAGACATTGGCCCTAGGTGTGTCCTCGTCGTAGTGGCTAGTGCGTGAGTAATCGATACGGACATCAACGAATATCGGTTGCCCCTGAGCGGCAGTCTCGAGTGTGCGACGCAGAGCGGTTTCGATTTCATTATTGTGCTCTATTCTAATATAGGCACAGTCTATCGCATCCGCAAAAGCTCCCCAATTCACATCACCGTAGTTTCGATTTCTGCTGTTACCTGTGGCTTTTGGATGGTTCTTGGCAGCTGAGTAGGAGCCATCATTAAAGATACAGTAAACCGTGCCGAGCTTTTCGCGGACAGCCAAGAGCGCCTCCATCCCGGTGACTGTCATGGCAGCTTCGCCGACTATGCCAACCACCTGCCTGTTTGGATTGACGAGTTTGGCGGCGTTGACTGCGGGCACGCAGTAGCCCAGCGTGTTAAAATTAGTGGTTGAGATAAATCCTCGGGGGCTATTTATAGCCATTAGTTCTGCAGCAAGAAAGCTGTCTTGACCCGCCTCGGCAACCAAAATAGCATCGTCGTCAAGCGCCTCGCTCAGGTAGTCAAAAAATACCGCTGGGTTTACCTGACCTCTACTGTTGTGTGCGTACCAGTCATCTTTTAATGCGGCTTTATCACTTGCGATACTGTTGATCAATGATGTGTTGAGTCTCGCATTTGGCTGCTGCTCCTGCAATTGCAAGAGCAGCGCCGTGATGAGCACTTTGACATTGCCGCAGAGTTCAATATTATTGGGAAATTCCGTATTAACTGTGATTGCATCATGATCAATATGAATCAATTTTTCGGGCCAAATAACGCTATCACTGGCTATGCTCATGTCATTAAAGCTTGTGCCTATAGCTAGGATGCAGTCGCAGTCAGCGAAGGCATTTTGCGCACTGGGCACTGCGCCGGGGCCAAAGATCATTCCTGCATGCAGTGGGTGTTGGTTAGGGAAACTACTGAGACCCTGCATGGTAGTTGTAACTGGCGCTGCGATTGCTTCAGCCAGAGCAATCAGTTCAGTCTGTGCATCTACAGCACCCCAACCGATGAATATGCCGGGATTTTTTGCCTTGAGTAATCGCTTACTGGCGGCACCAATAAGACTTATATTTTTGCTGGTAGGGTCCTCATAGATGGGCGCTTCGTAAAGCGGCAATGGTTCTTTGATGGCAGACATCGTCCGCTGTAGATCGAGCGATATTTCTACAAAGACTGGTCCCTGCGGGGCGCTGATGGCCCTATTGTAGGCTTCAAACAATGTCTCGATGAGCCGCTGATGTTCGTTGATTTTGAATGCGGCTTTGGTTAGTGGCGCAAGCACGGCCTGCTGATCTATGGCTGTCTCTAGATTCAAGGCTGGTCCCCCAGCAATAATTAATAGTGGGCTGCCGGCCAATAACGCTTCAGCTATGCCGCTGATTGCCTGCGTGATGCCAGTGTCTGAGGCAATCAGCATAGTGCCGACCTGATCTGGATGCGCACGACTGACAGCATCGGCCATAAAGGCTGCGCTCATATCGTGTTTGACTATGTGAGTGGAAACTGTTTTGGACTGACTGAGTTGATCGTAAATTACGGCATTCTGCGGGCCGACTGTAGCAAAGGTATGTTCTATTCCTAGCTGCTCCAGAGCGTAACAAACTAACTGGGCTCCGGTTTTACTCATTAAGTTTCTTTTCCCTTTGTATTAG
>Ga0115004_10000125_pt1 | contig 47714 bp, 37 predicted proteins | sample ArcticOcean_MG_C_10_FD_88737 | JGI IMG/M metagenome (GOLD analysis project Ga0115004, IMG submission 88737) | Marine microbial communities from western Arctic Ocean - ArcticOcean_MG_CB11_90 | ecosystem: Environmental > Aquatic > Marine > Oceanic | place: Arctic Ocean: Canada Basin | collected... | reverse complement strand
TTACTTAAAGAAGAAAGAGGAATCCGACGATTAAGTGACTGATTGAGTTAGTTTAGATCGACGGCGTGCGATTTGAGTGTCGCAAGGTCAATAAGTTCCAGAACCTTTGCATTGGTAGAGGTCAACACCACCGATGGCGCACAACCAGAATTGAAAGCCTCCAACCAACGATTTGCGCAGACGAACCATTGGTCACCGGATTTTAGACCAGCGAAGCCAAACTCTGGTCGCGCTGTGATGAGGTCGTTACCCTGACTGAGTGAGTATTAATGATCCGCAAGGCGCGAGATGTCTCGCGCTCTGGCGGTTCTGCGCTCTACCTTTTTATGTTTTGAAAAAAGCGTTGCCAGGTCAACTGATGGGTTGGCCATGGGCAATGGTTCGGCCACCCGTTACGCACTTGCAGCCGAACTCATACCCTGGGCGTGTGCTATTTCACTAGGATAGCACCGGAAATGCCGCTAAATTCAAAGCCCTTTGGATCTAACCCCAAGTGCATAAACCGGTATTCGCCTGCTGCAATATTTGTGGGTATTTGCCAGGTCAGAGTGGCGACCAAAGACTCACCCTTGCTGCGCCAGCGTACAGTTGTGTTCCAGTCACCGTCGGTCACCAGAGTCTGCCATCCCGCTGATGTTTTCTGTTCAACCCGTAGGTAATTGTTGCCGGTTACATAGTTGGCGGTGGGGTTACTTGACCAGAACTCTGCTTGGACAATCTCACCTCTTTGATACTCAGTCCTTTTATCTCTGTCCTCACTGCCAACTACAAGCGCATCGCCATAGTTCGCCCCAATAGGCGGTGGACTCATTGCGCCACTAAATAGGCGGCTCTGCCCAGACTTGCCGCGCCAATCATCATAAGGCGTAGCCGAGGCAACCGTTGTGCCAGCATTTAGACTGCGGGCCAACTGGCTAGCAATTTGTTCATAGGCAGGCAGTGTCCAGCGGCCATGCAAGGTGTGTCCACCCTCGTAGTGTTGAATCAGATATTCTTCAGGGGTGGTCACGTAGCCGGCGTAGCCGTTGGCATAGCCCGCTAGAACAATATGTTTGGCCCAGTCGCCAAGCTCGCTCATGACTGCTGCGCGTAAACGTCGTCCCGCCATGGTGGTAACCTCAGTAGGCAGGGCCAATATAACCAGTTGGCCGATACGGGCCACGGTTACTGAACGGATTTGTGACTGCAGGGACGGATCTCCAGTGCCTGTTTCAAACAAAATGGGTTTGGGTTTTTGGCATTCTCTTACTGACTCTGTCCATTTCGGCGCACCGGTTAGCAAGCCAATTAGAAAGTCCAAAATAACACTTTGCTCTGTCATGCCCTCGCTAAACAAGAAATGTCCGCCGCCATCTTCGGTGGATCCGCCGGCAAAAGCATAACCGTAAGCAGAGGGGCAGGTTGTTTGTGTGCCTGTGTGCGTATAATTGTCTTCCACTTCATAGTTGGCAAGGTTGACGTATAATTGACGTGTTTCAATTGGGCCGGTGAGCGCATCGTTAGCATTGGCAAATATTTGCAGTGCGGTTTCTAGTTGGCGCTGGCCCATGATTTGGGTCGTTTCAACATCTGTCTCTCCCGGCCCCGTATTATTCAGGTTTGTATTTGGCGTAACGTCACCCGGATCTGCTTGGGCGAAGGCCGCAACAAAATCATTTTTGTCGCTGTAATTGCTGCCGCGTAATTGCTCCATTTTTAATGAAGCATAGCCTTTGTGGTCACCAGAAATGAGTGGGTTGTAGAAGTTCATGGCGGTGGGGTGCAGTGCATACCAATTGAGCATGGCAATTTCCCCTGAGTCGTCTACAAATTTCAGCAGGGTCATTTCAGTAGGCGTATTTTCTCTATAAAGATCGCGTTCCTCTTGTGGATTTTCTCGATAGGCCGTCACCGAGCGGTTAGCCCCGGCATCAGCTACGCGACTTTTGCCAAGCAAAATGTTGCCGGGCTGTAGGTCTTCATGAGCGCTGACAATGGACGCAGTAATGCCTTCAACAATGACGTTGAAGTGTTCTGGGTAAAAGCCGCCATCTAAGCCGGTGTCCGAGCGCGAATGCCAGTAGCCACCGGGGCCTGCGTGGGTGTGGGTGGCGCTGAGAATGACATTGTCGATGCTATAGGTGTCGCCGTACCGCAACTGTAGCTTGTCGATAACGCTCAATGTTATATGGTGCTCTACGCTGCCTATGTCGGCGCTGACGAATACTAGTCGTTTAGTGGGGTCGTCAGCCTGAACAATAACAAAAGCTCGAGAGCGCTGGCGAATATGCAGGCCTTCCGTTAATTGATCGGCGCGACCAAAGCCCCACATCTGAATGCCGTAACTTGGCCCTGTAACGTCAGCGATGCCGCGGCCAATGAGATAGGGGTTTGTGGGATCCGCCGCATTAAGGCCACCAGACAGTAGTATGAGCAGACAAAGAAGGGCGCTTTTAAGGCGGTATTTGCTGCCGCTAAAGAAGATGTTGACCTGTCTTGTGATCATTCAAATAGTCCGTGTGGAGGTAAGGGTGCGCAAACTATACCACTGCGTGGTATTTTTCTAATCAGTTGGCGCTTGTTCTAAATTGATTCTCGAACAGCGGTATTTAGCTGCATAAAGAGGCGTTACAAATATATAGCAGCTGCAGCGCCTGTCGGCTTATCAACGTTTTTGGATCAGCACAGTGTAAGTAGCAAATTTGTCCTTTCTCGACATCAAATGTAGTGGCTGGTAGTGTCGGGGCATATTTACTTTGGGAGGAGTGAGCATGAGCGAGTCAATGAGCATGGACCAAAAGCAGTCAGGTGTTGAATTAGATCTAAGTAACCTGCACTCGGCTGACCCTAAGCTATTTGGCGAAGAGCGGATTCTTCCTTACTTTGCCAAGATGCGCGCTGAACAACCGGTACACTACTGTAGCGATAGCCCTTACGGTCCTTATTGGTCGGTTAGCCGTTACGCTGATATTAAAGCCACGGACCAAGATCACGTGAACTTTTCCTCCGACGCCATATTCGGTGGCGTACAAATCGACGATGCCATTGTCGGCGATGTAAACAGCGATTTTTTTGTCAAAAGTTTCATCACTATGGATGCGCCAGATCACAGTTCCCAACGCAAAGCGGTGAGTAAGATTGTCGCCCCCGGCAGTTTGATGAATTTTGAGAGCTTGATCCGGGAACGTACCACGAAGCTGCTCGACACCTTGCCCGTAGGCGAAACTTTTGACTGGGTAGAAACGGTATCTATTGAGTTGACGACGATGATGCTGGCCACTTTGTTCGACTTCCCCTTTGAAGATCGGAGCAAGCTCACCCGCTGGTCAGATGTGACAACCGCTGAGCCGGGTTCCAAGATTGTTGCCAGTGCCGAAGAGCGAGTTGCGGAGTTAATGGAGTGTTTGCTCTACTTTAAGCGCTTGAAGGAAGAGCGCAAAGATGGTCCGCCAGCTTTTGATCTAGTCACCATGCTGGCCCAAGATGCGGCTACGGCAGATCAGCCGGACTCAAATTTCTTGGGTAATTTGCTGCTGCTGATCGTTGGCGGCAACGACACCACGCGCAATACCATGAGCGCCAGCGTAAACGCGTTCCACCAATTTCCAAAGCAATTTGCCAAGCTGCGAGAAAATCCAGACCTGCTGAACAATGCCATCTCTGAGATCATTCGCTGGCAAACGCCACTTTCACATATGCGCCGTACAGTGTTAAACGACACCCATATCGGCGAGCAGGCAGTCAAGAAGGGCGACAAGATTGTGATGTGGTATTACTCGGGCAACCGCGATGAGCGCATGTTTGAAAATGCCGACAGCATTGACATTACCCGGACCAATGCGCGCAATAATATTTCCTTCGGTTTTGGCGTGCATCGCTGTTTGGGTATGCGTTTAGCGGAGATGCAGATGCGTGTGCTGTGGCAAGAAATTATGACCCGTTGGCAGCGCATAGAGATTGTCGGTGAAGTGGTGCGGGTAGAGTCTAACTTTATCAACGGCTATGAAAGTATGCCTGTGCGCATTGTTGCCTAAAGATGTAGTGGATTTGCGCAGGGTCTTACGCCTCTTTTAGATCGGATAATGTCAATTGGAGAGGTGAGAAGGTCGCGTTTTTTTCGTTTATTTTTTTCGTCTATTTTTTGCGTTTAAAAGGCCAGTGCTAGAAGTTCGGATAACAGCGCTCGCTCACAGCGAGCGTTAACCTTTATTCGCCAAAACTCGCTCGGTGATCAGATCAACCATTGGCCACATAATGTGATCTAAAGCTGAAGAGGGTGATTGTTTGTTTGAGCCAAATCGGGCAATGACCAATTCGTTTGCTGGATCTATGTAAAGTACTTGGCCGTGAGCGCCTCTAGCCACTGGACAAATGCGATCCTGCAAGTGACGAATCCACCATTGGGAGCGGTAGGACCAATTCTTTAAGGTAGGTGCTTTTTGATTAAGCGTTTGGCCACGCGCAAATTTGACTAAATCTCCGCCAGCAAAAATGCTCTCAATTGCCTGTTTGGGTATTACTTGTTTGTCACCCACCTTACCTTGTAGGCGCATGAGTTCACCGAATCTAAGCAAATCGCGTAACGTGGTGCTGCAAGTTGTTTCGCTGCCAGCGTCGTCAAGCATGTAGTAACCATCACTCTCAGCACCTATGTTTTGCCAAATTTTTTCAGACACTTGGGTTGCCAAATCCTGATTGCCTGCGCGCCTGACCAACCAGCCAAGAACAAATATATTTGGTTCTCTATAAGCGAAAACTTCGCCGTGGGTACCGCCGGATTGTATGCTGGGTAACACATCAGCAATAGACTCTGGCGTTGTGCCGCTTTTATGCGGCGCCATGCCCATTGCTCTAAGAAAGCGCCATATTGCGGATTTTGGATCCGTATAATCTTCATGGAATGCCATGTTAATTTGCATATCCATTACCTGGCGTACTGTGGCATTAGCCCAAGCAGACCCAGCCAGCTCCGGTATTAGGGCTGTAACAGGGCCATGCTCGACAAGCTTGCCTTCATCAATTAGACATTCGGCAATAGTCCCTACAAAAGATTTGTTAGCAGATTGAAGTATGTGAGGTTTGCTCGGTGAGCTCGCACCAAAATAGCCTTCATAAACTAACTCGCCTGCGTGTAACACTGCTATGGCATCTGTGCAGGTGCTGGTCAGGGCATCTTGCCAGGTGAAGATTTCACCGAAAGTGGTGGTCACCGTTGAGGTTTCTAGACTAAGGGTGGAGCCTTGTTTTAGCTCACGGGCAGCCTTTGGACCACGCGAAAAAGATTTAGTAGGCACCAACTGTTGAATATTTGAAAAGCTCCAGCGCAGTTTCGGCCAGTCGTAATACGAGCCATCATTGAAACGCACAATTTGCTCTTTTGTTGGTGGAAACCCTTGCATCCAATAGTTAGGGTCTTGTGTGAGTTCTTCTAAAGTGGGGTTTGCCATCGGCTGAATCTAGCATATCTATCAAATATTACGAATCCTGTTAACGTAGGCCGCGCAACAATAGCGATACAGGGAATGCATCATGGCTAACAAGGCTTCATTCAAACGTGCGCGCCCGGCAGCGCCCAATCAGTCCGTTTTATTTAATTGGGTAAAAGAGCTGGTTGAACTGACTGAAACGTTTCCTGAGTTTCGCCGCTTCGGTACAGCGGGAGATGCAGCAGGCAGACAGTGGATTATAAAAACCCTACAAGGTTTGGGTATTGAAAATATCACTGAGCAAACCTATCCAGTGACTGTGCGGCATTACCATCAATGGCAACTCAGTGTTGGCGGCCAAGAGATTGAATGCTTTTTTATGAATGGTGCTGAGTTCACCGATGCAAATGGTGTAGAGGGCGAGCTTGTTTATATTGGTGACAAGGTAGATTCAGAGCAAGACTTAACCGGTAAAATTGTTCTCTTCGACTTAAAAAGCGGTCCTGCAATGAAAGGCGGGGCGTTCAGCCATGTGTCTGAGTACACTTACGACCCTCAAGGGATATTGCCAGAATCTACAGTAGGTGGAACCGGTGGCCCAGCACCGTCTAATTTTCCATCCCCATACTACGAAGCAGCGCGGCAGGGTGCGGTGGGTTTTGTGGGCATTTTTGCTAACCGACCCTCCAATGTAGACACGTTCTTTGCTGACCCAACAGGCATGGTACAAACAAGGATTCCCGGGCTATTTCTAAAAGACTCCTCAGGCAAAGCTTTGCTAGAGCAACTGCGTGAGCAGCCCGCAGGTTTGCGCGGCAAAATTACGCTCTTAGGCGAAGCTGAAGAATCCATCAGCGGCAATATCATCGTCCACGTACCCGGGCAAAAAAGTGAGGCCATGCTGGTCAATACCCACCACGATGCAGGCTGGTCTGGCGCTGTTCAAGACGCTTCAGGGGTAGCTGTAGTAATGGGGTTGGCCGCTTTCTACAGCCAATTTCCCTCCAACTACATTCAAAAAGATCTGTATTTTGTCTTCAACGGCTGCCACTACAACTGGAACTATCCATTTGGCGCAAACCAATTTGCTGACATGAATCCAGAGATTATGCAGCGACTGGTGCTGTGTTTTGGTGTGGAGCACATTGGTAAACGCTTTATTGGCGTAGACGGAAAGATGGTGGATACCGGCGAAGTTGAACCAAGATTTATTTGGGCGCCGCGGAATAAAATGCTGTTTAACGCAGCGGTCAGCGCCGTTGAGAATAATGATCTGCATTCAACTGCAATTACTAAACCAGGGGCTATTCCGCTTTATGGTGAAACACAAAGCTATTTCCTAGGTGGCATCCCATGCTTTTCTATAATGTCTATGCCGGAGTATTTGTTCTTTGCAGAAGACACAATAGATAAAGTGGCGGAAGATCAGCTAGTACCTGTAATGACCACGGTGCTGGATATTATGGATGCGGCAATGTACATGCCTAAAACTTGGATAACCCATATTGATAAGTGATACGGCTAAGCGCCAAATATAGGGACTAATCAAAGAGGACCAATCAAAGAGGGCTAAGGCTTAGAGGGTTAAGACTTAAAGGACTAAGCCTGATGTGCAAACAGCACCAATAAGGCCCGGTGCTGTTTGACTTCAATGCCCTGAAAGCTAAATTTCTAGAAGTAAACTTTCTAGAGGTAAACCCTCTAAAAGTGAACTTTCTCGGAGCATGCTTGTGAAAAGAAGGGCTACTGCATTTGTTGAATCATTAAGTGCGATTGATGCAGATCGTTAACGCAGGTTGCGGCAGGCTGCATGCCAGCTTTAGCCATTGCTTTTGGCATAACGCCGCTTCGAACGCTGTCCATTAGCTTAGCCATGTCACTTGTTGCGCCGGTAAACATGCCGACATAGTCAAAGCCGCTGATGCCGAAAGCGGGTACGAAAATACTGCTGGCAATATTGGCACCAGTTGTCTCATTCATTAGCTTCGTCATCTTAGGCACATAAGCCATAGCGTCTTGCATGGTCTTGCCGTCATTCAACTGGCAAACGCTAGTAATAAGCGGCTTTTCCTGAATTGTAGGTATTGGTCCACCAACATTACGCACGCCAAGAATTACAGGCTTGTCGCAATTAACCATTTTGTAAAATTCCCCGACCACCTTCTGACCTTTAGTGCCAAAAGTCTCATTGCTCGCGTAGTAATCTACCCAGGTAGGGAAGTAGTTTACCCAGCGAACATCAGCTTCATCGTATGGAGGATTGATTGCGATGGCTTCCCACAGGTAGCTGTTCATTTTTAGATTGTTTGTGGTGGCAAATTGATTGACGGTACTTTTACCAAAAGCCACTACATCGGCTGGACTGACACCCTCGTTCAATGTGCACTCGTAGAGTACAGAGACAGCGCCGTTAACTGGAGCATGGTGGTCGGCAAGGCTTTGGGTTGAAAACCCTAATGCGCAAAGTATAAGTATGATTTTTTTCATTATTATTATCCTTCTTTTTCTTATTATTATTACTGTTTTTTGCGAAGTCGCACCTTGAACCTATACTGCTGCCGCAGGGTTCTCAAGGTTTTATATGGCGGAAGTTGCATAGGTGTGGCTTTGAGGGTGCTGCAAAAGGCAGCGTTTCGCACATATATAACTAAGCTGCCTGCATCGTTGCTGAGCGTATTGGCTATACAAAAGTATTGTACTGGGCTGGATTTGCAGGATTTGATTTGCAGAGTTAGACCAGCAGAGTTTGATAGAGATGTAGTGTCTAAAACGACGTTAGAGGTAGGGGCATTCAAGGTGCGGGTGAAGCGGTTCTAAGGGATCTATATACGATCAGTGGAAAAATGCTTTGTCAGCACCAGGGAACCCTGATGCTGATGGTAACAGACTGTTTGCCGACGGTTTAAGCCGCCGCCACCGACTCACTCGCCCGGCGGCGTAGCAGTATACCTGCGCGGTAGTAGTGGAAGATACTCCAGACGATGATGACCAATGTGCACATCAGCGCGTAGCGCAGGCTGTCCTCGCCATAAGCAGGCACAAACTGGTCGCTTAAGAAGCCTACGGTGAATGGACCCAGTCCCAAGCCAATGATATTGACTACAAACAAGTTAATGGCCGCGGCGACCGAGCGCATGTGCAGTGGGGTCTCATTTTGGATGAGCGCAAATCCGGGTGCCACATAGACAGTGCCAAGGGCCGCAGGAATAGCGTAAGCCCAAATTGCGGCGGAAGCGGTCTCGGCGACAAAGGCAAGATACAACATGGGAATGGTAAAAATACTGGCGATTGCAATTACCCACGGTAGCCATTGTGGGCCCCAGATGCGTGCAAGGCTGTCAGCGATACGACCACCCATATAGATGCCCAAAGCGCCGCCAACGCCAATGAGTAGGGCTAAGTAACTGCCTACAGCACCGGTGCCCATCTCGTGTATACGCACCAGATAGATAGGTACCCAAATAACCGACGCATAGCCGGTGAAAGCCACCAAGGTGCCGGCGATAATAACATTGCGTAGCACGTGGTTGTTCCAAAGGAATTTCACCACATCCAAAAATGGTGGCGGCGGTTGTATCTCAGTGATGTTCTCAGAATAACCCCGAGGCGGCTCTTTCACTGTGTAACGCACCAGTGCTGCCAGTAAAATGCCCGGCAAACCCACCACAACAAAAGCAGTTTTCCATCCGTACCATTCGTTAATCCAGCCACCCACCAAAAAACCAATCAAAATACCCCAGTTAATGCCGGTACCAAAAATCGCCATAGCCGTGGCGCGTCGCTCAGGTGGATACAGGTCAGCAATCATCGAGTGCGACGGAGGGTTAGAACCCGCTTCGCCAACGCCGACGCCTATACGTAGCAGCAACAACTGCATAAAGTTTTGCGCCGCCCCGCAAAGAGCGGTCATAAGGCTCCAGGTGAAGACAGAAAACGTAATGAGATTACGACGATTACGACGGTCAGCCCACATCGCCATAGGCATGCCCAGAGTAGCGTAGAAAAACGCGAACATAATGCCGGTCAATAGCCCAAGCTGGGTGTCAGAGATCATTAATGACTCTTTAATAGGCTGGCCCAAAATCCCCATAATTTGGCGATCCACATGGCTAGAGGTAAAAACCAACACAAGTACAAACAACGTATAGCTGCGTTGGCGTTCAGAAATTTCAGGTTCGTTCGGATTATTCAAAACAAAATCTCAAGCAAGTAAAGGCGGGCATTGTGACATTGACTGTGGGGTTGTCATAGGGGGCAGAAGAGGGGGCAGAAGAGGGGGTGCAGTATTGCGCCAAAACTGGCTGCATGCGAAAAAAAGGCGTTTTGTGCAGGCGAATTTTTTGCTGAATCTACGCGCAATAAATGGAACTGTTGTAGGATCCCGATTTGCACCTAAAAGTTGCTCATTAGCTTGTCAGGAAATTTGAACCGTTTGTCTCAAGCGATCATCAGATGGGGGCATGTAAACGGCGATCGTAATTAGGCATTATAAGTTCTGGGCGGAGGAAAATAACGTGTTAGATGTTTTCTGGGGGGTATTTGCCGTTGGTGTCTATTCGTTCGCTATGATCATAGCGATCAAAGAAATCTCGCGGATTGGACGAACTTTTAAATCGTTCGATAAGAGGGCAATTGGTCCGGCCATTTTCCTCTTCGGAATTGTTAACGTCTGGGTTGCTATAGGCGTGGCAATAAGTTTGGAGTTAGATTCGCGAGTTGTCGGCGCGTCCATTTTTGTCGTATTACTCTATTTTAGATCAACTCTATCTTTGGCTATGCCTTTGCTTTTAGGTTCATTTGTTGGGGTTGTTTTGGTAGTAGTCAATTAAAGAGAGAATTATGTTTGGCGGAATTTTCTGAAAAGCCAGAACAGAGAATGGCGACCGGGGTTTATCTAGGTTCTAAATTTCTACCAAATAAGATGGAATTGCCAAAAAATTATTTCTGTTAGTAAGAAAAATTTTCTTTTCTGCAATGGTTCCGCAAGATCTGCCGAGGATTACTTTGGATCTTCCTGATTTCTGATATTTTGTCTGACTCATGGAGCCGCATTTTTTCATTACGTTCGGCATTGTCATGACCACCACGTCGTAGGTGGTTTTTAACAGATTGGAAAATTTTCTTTTGAGTAATTGTCTTGCGGCTTCTGAATCCACGCTGAGTTCATCTACTTCAATTTCATCGCTGACGGAAATCAGATTACTATAAGTTTCTTTACTCTGTTTATGAGTGATGTCCACGGAAGTTTGCAAAGTAATAAACTTTGCATCTTGGGACACAACTAGTTTCGGCGAAAAGTGCACCAAAAATTTGCCTTCTGACTGTGCATTTATTGCTGTTAATAAATCACTTAGTTCTGCTATTTTTATATTGTTAAGGGTGCCATCAAAAGTTTTAAGTACCTCATCAGCATGCTCTTCTAGTTTTTGTTTTTTATTTTTTAGCCGAAGGGCCGTGATGCTGCCTTGTAACAACACCTCTATGGCTATGGCTTTTATAGGTCCAATGTACATCATTCTATGGCCTCGCAGTTGCTTGGCCATAACCACCTCGCCTTTGTATGGCAGAGTGCCAGAAGCGAATGTGGGTGAAATATTGGTTATGTTTAGATCTTCCAAATTACCTTCACCGAACCTTTGCGAAGGTGTTGATTGCGCGCAACCTACGATTAATAAAAAATTAATCATGGTAAAAAAGTATTTCATAACTCAATCCTTAATACTTCACCAATTTTATATTCAGCGTCGGAAATGGCTTGGTGAAAAGCTGTCGTCAGACCGGGGTAGAACGGCGGCTCTTTCCATTCGCCATCAGCCGGCACTGCCGAATAAACAACGGTATTTACGATTAACTCGTTGTTCTGCAGGTTGACCATTTTTACGTTTAGGTGAAGAAACGCTACAGGTTCACCAGTTGGGATGTAATCGACATAGGGTTTGCGTACCCCGACGCCCAGTATTGTTAGCAACACTAATCGATCTGCACCGAGTTTTTCTTTCAAAGGCCTGAAATCTTTTTTTGCAAATTTTTCTTGTGCTGAAAAAACTGGGAATACCTTTAGTTCTTTAAAGTCGTTTTTTTCTGGTATGTGCTGAGCGTTCAAACTTTTGCGCTCTAGACCTATAGCTATTCTTTCTGATAAGTCATCGAGGCTGCTAGTGCTCAGCGTTTTTGCATGTTTTGAAAGAGAAATGTTCGTTAACTTAGCTGCTCCGGTACAAAGCAGGCATTTTGCGCCGGGGAAGCTTGCGTTAGCTGTTGGAGTTTCGTTGATTGCGACTAACGTCAGTTGTTTACCGTTTACGTTCGAATAAAAGTCATTCGGCATAAAAATATTCGGCTCACGACTAGTACAACCAGCTACAACAAAAACAAAAAAAGCCACTATCGATATTGGTCTAATTATTAAAATGCCGGATCTCCTGATTCCCATTGAGTCGCTTTTTTATTGGTAATAAATATTTGTTGTTGCTACTCAATCACCACTGGATCATCCATGTTGAGAGTCCAATGTCCTCTAGCTATCAGATCAACGGCAGTATTTTTGTTACCGCGCGACAACTTTTGGTGTTTATTGAGGTCAAATGAGGATCATTTTTTTTCAGTTTTATACAGTTATGTTGTATTTGTGCGTTAGCCTGATAGTACTCAGGGTGTTGGTGAGAACAATTAATTCGCAATAAAAATTAGCAAATTAATAGTGTACAAATATTGGCGAAGAAACACGGATCCGAATGTGCCTCGCAGCCAATCGACCCTTTGCGAGGATTCACAGTGACCGACTTTAGGCCGAGGGTTTTGGTTCCGCATTAACTTAATCCGTCCAACAAACCGTTAGTGAATCTCCTTGCGCCTTCGGTCCTTTTGTTTATTGACAGTGCAATTTAGGGGGGGGGGGATAATTGTTAAAAGAATCTAGAACAGGCTTGGCAATTTTCAGCCTTTACTCTCATGTGCATTAATATAACTGTCCGTATCGCGGGTCCTCTCCTCTGTCGCGTATTTAACCCGCTATCAGTTCCCCCAGTTTTTTTATAAACTTCGCGGCTTTTCTAGAATGAGTAGTTTATGCAGTCATCTATAGTCATTGAAGCGAAGTTTCGTGGTCCACCTGATTCGGGTAACGGCGGGTACATAAGTGGCGCCTTTGCTGGGCATCTTGGTGTGCTAAGTGGTGCGCCAAGCGATGGGGCCGGTGATGCGGTTCAAGTTACCCTTCGTGCGCCTACGCCTCTTGATGTGGAAATGCAGGTGATAGGTATAGATGCCGACCATTTGGATGTTAAGCAGGGTGACGTTCTGATTGCTCAGGCCGAGCGCATTGAGCTTGAATTAGATGTGCCTACGCCGCCTTCTTTTGCTGATGCAGCTGCCGCTGTAGATGCTTCGCCTGCGCTACAACCTGGTCTTAATTCTCTTGTTCCTGGCGGCTTGGGTTTTCACCCTATTTGTTTTTGTTGTGGCGCTGATGTGGATGCCGCCGAAGGCTTGCGTGTGTTTGCAGCGCCTGTTGAAGGGTTTAATGGGGTTGCTGCGGCGTGGCAGCCGGATGCTGCGTTTGCTGATGAGGAGGGCTTTTTGCCATCAGCGGTTATCTGGGCGGCATTGGACTGTCCTGGGCAGTTTGCCTTTATGAACGACGGTATTCGTACCGGCTTGTTAGGTCGTATGACGGCTAAGATTTTAAAGCCTGTTGCTGCTTCTGATCAGATTGTTGTTATCGGTTGGTGCATTGGCATTGAGGGTAAAAAACACTTTGCTGGTACTGCTATGTTTAATCAGCAGGGCGAGTGCTGCGCGGTATCTAAGCAGGTTTGGATAGGGCGGCAGGATTAGTCGGCTTTCGTTGCAGGGGCTGCAATATTGCAAGAATTGTAAAAACCGCAGGAGCGGTAAGTTGCGCTGACTGTGGCGTATGCGTTATTACTGTATGCAAATGATCTGAGGGGATTGGCTGATGAAGATTCGCAAATTGTTGGTTGGCTTTTTGTTATTGGTTGCTGGGCTAGTTGTTGGCATGCTCGTGGCGGGCCAACTTTATAAACCTGTAGATTTGGCTGCGCCAGCAGGCGCGAGTAAAGCGCTACAACAAGCAATTATCGATGCTGGCACACCAGACGTTGCTTTGAGCAAATTGTTGGTGCCCCAGAGTGTGGATCAATGGCATAGCGCTATTGCCTTGCGCGCTGAAAGCCGAGCAGTTTCCCTCGATGAATTGGCTACAGATCTTAATGTGACGATTACTCGGGATGTCATTGCGGGCGTTGCCGTTCACCGAGTGGTGCCTAATGATGTGGTGCTGGGCAAAGGTCTGTTCATTTATATCCATGGTGGGGCTTATGTCTTCGGCGGCGGTGATGCCAGTGTGTCTGAAGGTGCATTAATTTCTGCGCGTTCTGGTATTGCTACCATTTCTATTGATTACCGTATGCCCCCTGGTCACCCGCATCCTGCTGCGGTGACTGATGTGGAGATGGTTTATCGTGAGGTATTGAAAACCCACGATGCTGCCAATATGGGTATGGGTGGCACTTCTGCGGGTGGCGGTTTAAGCATGGCTGCGGTGCATCATTTCAAGGCTTTGGGTTTGCCTGTTCCTGGCGCACTTTACTTAGGTACGCCTTGGGCAGACCTAACTAAAACAGGCGATACACTCTTTACCATGGAAGGTATTGATCGAGTTTTGGTGACTTATGACGCCTTGTTAGAAGCTGCCGCAATGCTCTATGCAGATGGCGTGGATTTAACAGACCCCTTACTGTCGCCAGTTTATGGTGACCTTGCTGGCTTTCCTGCAACCTATTTGGTCACCGGTACTCGGGATATGTTTTTGAGCGACACGGCCAGAGTGCACCGCAAGTTGCGCAACGCAGGGGTGGAGGCTGACCTTAATGTGTATGAGGGGCTGTCCCATGCGGAGTACGCGTTTGTTGCTGACTCTCCAGAGCACGAGGCCACTTATAGAGAGCTGGCTGAGTTTTTGCGCCGGCACATAAATTAGTAAAAGCTTGTAGAAGTTGGCAACAGTTAGCAAAAACCGGTAGGCGCTAGAGAGCTTCATCGTTTTGTTCAACCGGCTTTGTTGCCGGTTGGGGTAAACTGTTTTTTGCTTCTGTTTGAATCGTTTTCAATCCTTGTTACTTTTGTTCAACTAGGCTTTAAACAGTTCTGTTTCGATGTCTGCAAATGCTTTGAATTCTACTGCGTTACCACTGGGATCTTGAAAGAACATAGTGGCTTGTTCGCCTGCTTGGCCTGGGAATCTGATGTGGGGTTCTATGATGAATTGCATTTTATTTGCTATCAATCGGTCTCGTAACCCTTTCCACGTATCCATTTCTAATACCACGCCAAAGTGGGGGATGGGTACATCGTGGCCATCCACCGCATTGCTTGGGTTGACCTTAATGGCTGTGCCGGCTGCTACCTCATGACAAACCAGTTGGTGGCCGAATAAGTTGAAATCTATCCATTCACTGCTGCGCCTGCCAATGCCGCAGCCTAATACATTGGCATAAAAATCTTCGGCTGCGCTCAGATCCGTTACTGGAATGGCGAGGTGAAATGGCGTGAGTTGCATATTGTTGAACCTATATCTTCCGCCGTTTTGGCAAGAGGTTGAATGTGACCGATAGCGGCAGGGTTTTGTCTGTGAACTGTCTGTGGGCTGTCTGTGAACTGCCTCGGTTGATTTGGCACGAAAGATAGCAAATTGAGGGTCAAATATCCTCAGCGCTTTTTGTAATAAATTTTTATCCGTACTTTTTAACAGCGCTTTTTAACAGCGCTTTTAAACAGTGCTCTTTAATAGCGCCTTTTAAGAGTGCTTTTTATTTTGCGCGTGTTAAAGAAATATTCTGGGTCGTGAGAGAGGTCTTCTCACTACGCTCGACGTTAGTGGAAGTCTCGAGACTTAAATAGGGTTTCATGGGCTTGTACGTCTTCTAAGAGTTCACTGGCATCTTCTACGTGTCCTGCCACCACATGAATCACTCGGCCTTCGCGTTCCACAACGCCTTTGAATTTGAGTAACTGGCCTTGCAGCAATGCGGCGCGAAAGCGTGCCATAACCGTGGCCCAAATAATGATGTTGGTATTGCCGGTTTCATCTTCCAAGGTTAAAAATACTACGCCGCTGGCAGTGCCTGGGCGTTGCCTGCCTGTGACTAATCCGGCAATACGAATCAGTTGTCCGGGCCTGCATGACTCTAAGTCTTGTGCGTGGCGGAAGCCTTTTAATGTGGGGTGGTTACGCAGCAGCGCCATGGGGTGGGGGCCTAAGGTTAAGCCTGTGTAGCGATAGTCATTGAGCATGTCTTCGCTCACCGTGGGTGTATTCAAATAGACGTTTTCATTACCCATGGCATATTGTTTTTGTGGTCGCTCTAAAGCTAATGGTGCTTCTATGCCGGTAACATCCCAGTGGGCTTGATGCCTGTGTCCGACTAATCCGGCCAATGCGCCGGAGCGCGCAAGAAAACTCAGCTGTTGATCGTCTAAGCCTGCGCGCCGCGCAAGATCTTTGGCGTTGGAGATGTGGGCGTTGTTTTGTGCTGTGCAGATGCGCTCGCCAGCTTCTCGGTTTAGGCCTTTTACCATACGCAAGCCTAAACGCAGCACCGGTTGTTGCAGCGGTTGCTCTGGTGGCTCTAAGGTATGGTCCCACTGACTAATGGTGACATCTATTGGGCGCACAATAATGTGGTGTCGTTGGGCGTCTTGGATTAATTGCGAGGGTGAATAAAAACCCATGGGCAAGCTGTTGAGTAGGCCGGCATAAAATGCAGCAGGCTGGTGGCACTTAAGCCATGCAGAGATATATACCAGTAGCGCAAAGCTCGCCGCGTGAGATTCTGGAAAGCCATATTCGCCAAACCCTTTCATTTGATTGAATATGCGTTCTGCAAATTCTTCACTGTGGCCGTTCTCACGCATGCCGTTAATCAGCTTTTCGCCAAAGTGTTCTAGGCCGCCGCGCTTTTTCCATGCGGCCATGGCTCTGCGTAATTGGTCGGCTTCTCCTGCGCTGAACCCGGCTGCCACCATAGCCAGTTCAATAACCTGCTCCTGAAAAATAGGAATACCCAATGTGCGTTCTAACACTTTACGTACGCCGGGACTGGCGTAGGTGACAGGTTCTAGACCTTGGCGCCGGCGTAAATATGGGTGAACCATGTCGCCTTGAATGGGCCCTGGCCGCACAATGGCCACTTCTATCACTAAGTCATAAAAGTTTTGTGGTTTTAGCCTTGGCAGCATGGCCATTTGCGCTCGGGATTCAACTTGGAAAACGCCAAGGCTGTCGCCACTTTGCAGCATTTGATAAGTGGCTTTGTCTTCGGCGGGAATTTGCTGAATGGTTAATGGGCTTGATACTTGGCCGCTGCTGTAACAAAGATCCATGGCTTTGCGTATGGCGGTCAACATACCCAGCGCCAGTACATCAATTTTTAACAGGCCTAAAGTTTCTATGTCTTCTTTGTCCCATTGAATAACTGTGCGCTCGGGCATGCTGGCATTTTCTATAGGCACCAGTTGGGTGAGGGGACCGCTGGAGATAATGAAACCACCCACATGTTGGGACAGGTGTCTGGGGAAGCCTAAAATTTCATTAAAGAAGCGAAAGAACTGGGTGGCCTGCGGGCTTTCTGGGTCTAGGCCTATTGAGCGGAAACGCTCATCTAATACATCTTTGTTGTCCCACCACGCAATAGACTTAGACAGCAGCTCTAGCACACCAATATCTAGACCAAGGGCTTTACCCACATCGCGTATGGCGCTGCGTGGACGGTAAGTAATCAGAGTGGCGGCCAGTGCTGCACGCTCGCGGCCGTAACGCTTATAGATATATTGAATCACTTCTTCGCGCCGCTCGTGTTCAAAATCTACATCAATATCTGGTGGCTCTTTACGTTCCATGGAGATAAAGCGTTCAAACAAAAGATGCATGCGGGCCGGGTCTACTTCGGTAATAAACAGGCAGTAACAAACTGCCGAGTTGGCCGCCGAGCCGCGGCCCTGGCAAAGAATATTTTGGCTGCGGGAAAATTGCACAATGTCTTGTACGGTTAAAAAGTAGTGTTCGTATTGTAGTTGCGCCACTAACAATAATTCTTTTTCTATCAGTGCCAACGTGTCTTCGGGTATGCCTTGGGGCCAGCGCTCTTTGGCGCCAGCAAAGGTCAGTTGGCGCAAGTAGGCCTTGGGGGTTAGGTGTGGGGGTACTAAGTCTTGTGGGTACTCGTAGCGTAGCTCCAGCATATTGAATTGGCACAGGTCTGCAATTTTGACACTTTCAGCCAGCATTTCCGGCGGGTACAGGGTTGCTAGTTCTTGTAATGGGCGCAGGGTGCGCTCGGCATTGGCAAAGCCTTGATAGCCTAATTCGTGGACATTGGTGTTCAATTTTATGGCAGTGAGCACATCTTGTAGTGGTTGACGCTCTGGGCAATGGGTATGTACATCATTGCTGGCCACTATGGGCAAACCTAGGCGCGAAGACAGGGTCAGCGCATGGGCGGTTTTGTCTAAATCTTGACCGTCTCGGAATAACTCTAGGGCAATCCATAGCCGGCTAAACAATGCTTTTAACGCTTCGCCAGTTTGCCCTTGAGCTTGAATGTTTTGTCCTCCGGGTACCCATAACGCCAAGCAGTTTTTCAAACCCCAGCGAAAATCTTTTAAGTACACTTGGTAGGTGCCTTTTTCTGAGCGGCGGCGTAGCTTACTGATGAGGGCTGAAAGCTGGCCATAGGCGTCTCGGTCTGGGGCCAGTAAGATCAGTTTATCGCGCTCGTTGGAAATGCTTGGGCTGCTCGAGAACTCTTCTTCTGTATTTGAAAAGTCAGGGCTGATGATGAACTCCGAGCCTATGATCAGTTTCATGCCACATTCTTGTGCGGTTTTATGGGCCTTAACTAAGCCCGAGTATGAGCACTCATCGGTGATGGCAATGGCTTTGTAGCCTAGCTCATAAGCGCGTTGAACCATTTCTTCTGGGTGCGATGCGCCACGCAAAAAACTGTAGTTGCTGATGCAATGTAGCTCGGCAAATGCCGGGGGCGCTTGCTGGGTATTTTTTGGGATATTAGGTGTCGTCAGACCCAGCTGGGTGTTTATGTCTTTCATGCGAAATAACCGTGTAAGTACCACTGACTGGCAGCAGTTTTGCCGCTGTTACTTGCAGTAGGCGTTTTGTTCGGCGATTCAGTAAAGGCCCAGCACAATGCGCCATGTTTATGCTTTGCTATGTAGTAGTCGCGAAAAATTGCACTCTGCTTAGGCTCTAGGTGAAAATTACTTTGAATCCGCTCTGGCCCTTGAAGTAACTCTAATTCTGCAAAGGTGATCTGCCGAGGTGGCGAAAACAGCCATAACGGGCGCTTACCCATAAGCTGCGGGTTGGCGGTTAGATGTTGTTGTGTTTTGTGAACACCGCTTTTTTTTCGTCTACTTTGTACTTGCTGTAGTTGAGGACGCGGTTGGGAGTGTAATTGTGGTTGGCTACTGTGCTGCTGCCAGGCCTTTTCCGGTGTGTATTGGTGCACTGGTTGTATGCTGCGACATGTGCCAGGACCTAGCCGCGCAGTGAGTTCATCTACCAGTTCTGAGACCAGTCCACTGGCGCTTTCTGTGCTGCCAAACAGGTCGCTATTTATGGCTTGAAGCGGGGCAATGACTTTAGCTTTGAGACCAATGGACAGCACTTCCCCCGGCAGTTTGATGTTCTCTAGCTGTAGATGACTCAGGCGCATAAAGTCGCCTTGGTGCTGCTTGCCGCCGGCGAAACCAACCTCAACACTGATACCGTTGCCGCGAAATGGCGCAAACTGCCATTCCAAGCTGACACAGGCTAACTGCCGGGCAATCAACCAATGCTGTAGTTGCAGAGCCAAGTAGGGCATAGGCCCTTGGAGCAATACTGTTTTATTCATTATGGGTTTGAGCAGGTGCAGTTGCTGAGCAAAGTTATTGCTGGGTTGAATGCCGTTTCGTGGCTCAACTAAGTCACCTTCAAGACGCCTTAAATAACGCACTAGGCTTTGCCCAAAACGCTTGCCTAGGCTGGCTTTGGGCAGTGCTATAAGTTGGCCAAGGGTATAAATACCCATGTTGGCCAGGTGTTCAATGACCCGCTCTTTAATGTCGTGGTGGCTTAAACCAATGCTGTGCAGAGGCACGCTAGGTAGTTGTGTGGCATTTGCGCGGGCTAAGGCAACGGCGGCTTGTGGGGTATGTGCTAAACGCGCAATACATTGATGGCCCATTTCTTCGCAGAGTTGAATGGCTTCCATAACCAAGCGTTCTTTGCCTTGCCAAAGCCTTAGGCTGCCTTGAATTTCTATCAAAATGCAGTCTGGGGCTTCAAGACTGACCATGCTGCTGAAGCGGTATAAGCATTGTGCAAGGGCACCTAAACGATGCAGTTCTCGGCCTTTGTCTCGAGTAAAGTAAGTAATGTCTGGGCTGATACTGTGAGCTGTGGCTAAAGAACAGCCCAATACAAGGCCTTCAGCTTGAGCTGCGGCATTGGCTAGGCTGACGCGATTTTCTTCTAAGATGACTGTTGCAGGTTCTGGCGTCAGCGTGTGTATGACGTTTTGTGCTAGCGCTGTTTGTGCTACGGCTTTTTGCGCCGCGATTTCTGGGGCAAACACATCTAGGGGCAGCTGTGGAAAATACACGGCAAGCCACAGCAATGGTGCAGGGGGCTGGGATCTGGGTTTGGCGGACATGGGAGAGCGTTGGCTTTGGGCTTTAATGCAGGGAGGACGGCGCGGAGGTATTTTCGTTATTACCTTCGGTGAAGCCTTCCACGTAGTTGTCTACGCAATTTTCAACAGAGTCTGCTGCGTAACGGTCAGGGCTAGCTTTGGTAAAGTCGTTGTCACAAGTCGACTTTTGCCGCGCTTCCTGTAGTGCTTGCTGTTGAAACTGTATTTCTTGCCACTTGTCTCGCCACAGCGACAGCTTCTGCCGAACTGTATGGGCCGAGGTATATTGGCTTTGTGTGGTTGCAGCTATAGGCAGGGTTAAGCCTTTGACCGGCCAGCCACCGCGGCGCTTTATAATGTCTACAGACAAATGTAGCGGATCCTTGCCCGGACTTAAGGCCAGCCGCAATTCGGCTAAACTGGCTTTGCTACTGGCGTCTACTGGGCGAAATAGCACGCTTAAAGTGGCGCCCTGTTTGGCCGCCAATTGCACACGACGGGTTTCCTTTAATGACAGTTTGCGCTCATCTGGCCAGACTAAAACCGCACCACAGCTACCAGATTTGCAGGTGCGTTCCATAGCCCAGAGCATTTCTTCATGAGATTTTGTGTAGATGAGTAAGATCTTACTGCTGTCTATGCCCGCAGCTTCTAGCGCCGGTGCATAGGGTGTGAAGGGCGGGTTGATCCAAGCCAGCCAGCGATTTTCCGCCAGCGTAGTTAAGGCTGGTAGTAATAGGCGCAGCTCACCAATACCAGCGTGCGGCAAGATAAAGTCCACTAGGCCTGCATTGGGCCAGCCGCCACCGGCAAGACAGTCATCTAATGCGCTATAGCCACTGGCGACAGTTTGAGTGGCCGAGGCCTTGGTCAGATCTTTACCTCGCCACAGTTGAGGGTGCTTGAGTAGTTCTGCATAGGCTTGTGTGGGGTCTTTTTTAACATTTGTCTTTAAGTCGTTTTCTAAGTCAGCGGTTAAATCTTTTTCAATATCTTTTGGTGCTTTGACAGCTAAGTTAGGTTTTTGCTCACCCGCCTGCTCGTGTGTCAGCTTATGTAAGAGGTTCCTACTCTTATTCTTATTAGATGAAGCGCTAGATGCAGAGTTAGATGCAGAGTTAGATGCAAGGCTAGGCGTCATTTTTGGTGTTATTTCAGGCGCAGCAAAAGGCAGTGTTGCCTGTATAAAGGACTGCTGCATAAGTGCGGGCTGAATGATCGTTCTATCTGCTGTTTGATTTTTTTTATTAATTGGCATGTTTGTAAACTACAGTTACTGGATAAATATACAGTACTTTAATGTACTTGTCTCGAGCACTAGGTTCAAGTGTTCTAGACAAAATTTTGTCTGTGGTTGGTTTCGTTCCATAGCTCGGCCCAGTTACGCCCAAGTCTTTATCGTCGTTTTATTGCAACCCAAGCACATCTTGCTTAGGCTGATGCCGGTTTCGAGTTGTCCCAATGACCGTTTTTATTTGCAGGAATTAATATGAATTTTGATTACGACCTCTTTGTGCTTGGTGCTGGTTCTGGAGGCGTTAGAGCAAGTCGTATTTCCGCCTCTTATGGGGCGAAGGTCGCCGTTGCTGAATCGATGTTTTTAGGTGGCACCTGTGTCAATGTAGGCTGTGTGCCGAAGAAGCTGTTTGTTTATGGCTCGCATTTTCATGAAGATTTTGCTGACGCGAAAAATTATGGCTGGCAAGTTGAGGCAGGGGAGTTTGACTGGCCTGTTTTGCGTGACAACAAAACCCGAGAAATTGAACGCCTGAATGGCATTTATGCCAACCTTTTAGATGGCGCTGGGGTGGATTTATTTGAGGGTCATGCCCAGTTGGTAGATGCCAATACCATTAAAATTGGCGATAAAACAGTTACTGCAAAGTATATTTTGGTTGCTACCGGTGGCTGGCCAGTAGTGCCTGATATCCCCGGGAAAGAGCATATAATCACTTCTAACGAAGCGTTCTATCTTCCTGAATTTCCTAAAGAAATTACCATAGTTGGCGGCGGATATATCGCCGTTGAGTTTGCTGGCATCTTTGCCGGACTAGGCGCTAAAACCACCTTGGTTTACCGTGGCTCTATGTTTTTACGCGGCTTCGACGATTCTGTTCGTAGCTTTGTTAAGGATGAAATTGAGAAGAAGGGCATAGATCTGCGCTTTGAAACCAATGTCACCGCCATTGAAAAAATCACCGGTGCTGATGACACCGTTCGCTACCAGTTAGACCTCACCACTGGCGAGCAAATCCATACAGATTTGGTCCTTTACGCCACCGGTCGCAAGCCTAAGACCGCTAACTTGGGGCTTGAGCAAGCGGGTGTGGCCTTGGGGGATAATGGCCAAGTGCTTATTGATGATTACTATCAGACCAATGTGGAAAATATCTTTGCCATTGGTGACGTTACTGATCGTATTCAGTTAACACCGGTGGCCATTGAAGAGGGCATGTGTATAGCCAATAACCTGTTCACTGATAACCCCAAACGGCATTTGGACTACCGCAATATTGCCACCGCAGTCTTTTGCCAGCCGAATATCGGCACTGTGGGTTTAACAGAGGCCGAGGCGTTGGTAGATCATGCTGGAGATTTGGATATATTTGAATCGCGATTTAAGCCCATGAAGCACACTATTTCTGGGCGTGATGAAGGCACATTTTTGAAAATGATTGTCCGCCGTAGTGATGATGTGGTGCTGGGCATTCACATGGTGGGGCCAGATTCTGGTGAGATCATTCAAGGCTTGGCCGTGGCTATGGTAGCTGGTGCAACCAAGGCGCAGTTTGACGCTACCGTGGGCATTCACCCCACAGCAGCAGAAGAATTTGTCACATTACGATCAATTACTCGGGGAGCATAAAAATGCGCTTATTCATTTCAGACCGCCTGTTAGGCGCTCTTTTAGGGTCCCTTCGAGGGCCTCTTCGAGAGCACTTGCCCGCTAAGAAAGTGATTGGCCAATGGGCTGCGTTGTTTTTGTTAAGCGCGCTATGGACGGTGCCAGCTCAAGCTAAAAACGTCATTTTGTTCTTGGGTGATGGCATGGGTATCAGCACTGTAACCGCTGCACGTATTTATGCAGGCCAGCTTCAAGGTGCCACAGGCGAAGAATACAGCCTGGCATTTGAAACTTTCCCCAACCTTGCCTTAATCAAAACCTACAATTCCAACTCTCAAGTGCCGGATAGTGCGGGCACCATTAGCGCAATTTTGACCGGTGAAAAAACCGGTATTGGCGTGTCAGGTATTACCTCTAATGTTGCGCGTGATGATTGCGCTGCAGCACTGGCGAACACGCTGCCAACTATTGCCGAAATGGCAGAGGATGCAGGTATGGCAACAGGCGTGGTATCTACTGCGCGGATTACTCATGCGACTCCAGCCGGGGCTTTTGCGCATACGCCAAATAGAGATTGGGAAGACAGCACTTCTACGCCTGATGAGGCTGAAGCGTTGGGCTGCATGGATATTGCCCAGCAGATGATTCAAATGCCCAATGGCGATGGCTTAGATGTGATTTTGGGTGGCGGCCGAGGCCAATTTTTACCCACCAGTGAAAGCGATCCTGAATATCCAAAAAAGTCAGGTAAGCGCGATGATGGTCGTAACCTGATTGAGGAATGGTTAGCTGAGGATGCCACAAGACAATACGTTTGGAATGGCGAAGGTTTTGCAGCACTTGCGAGTAAGCAAGGCAAAATAATGGGTCAGGTGATGGGCTTATTTGAACCCTCGCACATGAAGTTTGATACCGATAGAACAGAAGATCCGGGCACTGAGCCTTCTATTGCGGCAATGACCGAGTTTGCCGTGAGCCAGCTGGAAGCTAAAGCTGAAGCCAACGGCACAGGCTATTTCTTGCTGGTTGAGGCGGGGCGTATAGACCATGCGCACCATATATCCAATGCTTATAGAGCGTTGGAAGATACGGTGGCGCTATCAGACGCGGTGCAGTGGACAATAGATAACGTAGATTTGACAGAAACACTGATCATCGTTACCGCAGATCATAGCCATACTATGACCATTAGCGGCTATCCGCGCAGAGGTAATCCTATTTTAGGTGTGGTGGAAACCGAGCTGGGCAAAATCCTACCGGATGCCACGGGCAAGCCTTATACAACCCTGAGTTATGCCAACGGACCCGGTTACAAGAAGCAGCGGCCAGATCTGACGGATATAGATACAACGGATAAGGACTACCAGCAGCTCGGTACAGTACCTCTGATGATAGAGACCCATGCGGGTGAGGACGTAGCTGCATTCGCTGCGGGCAAGAGTGCCACTCAGGTGCGTGGGGTTATGGAGCAGAATAAGCTCTTTAACGTCATGCATAGCGCGCTTTTTGATAAATAGCCGCTGAAGTTTGCCGGCGGCACTGGACTTAGGTCAGTTTCAATACGTTGGGCAGGCGAACAGTATACACTAGGTCGACTACTGTTAAGGATGAAGCATGGATCAGATCAGCCAGTTTTTTAGTTTTTTGGATGGCATTTTAGGCAGCGCTGCTTATTTTCCCATTGCCTTGCTCGGTGCTGGCGTAATCTTTTCTTTCTATTGGGGTTTTCCGCAAATTCGATTTTTCAAGCATGCTTGGGGCGTGTTGCTGGGTAAATATGCCAAGGACGAAGATCCGGGTGATACCAGCCACTTCCAAGCGTTAGCCACTGCGCTGTCGGGTACCGTGGGTACCGGTAATATTGGCGGCGTAGCATTTGCCATATTCTTGGGTGGGCCAGCGGCTTTGTTCTGGATGTGGGCTACCGCATTTGTTGGCATGACGACTAAGTTCGTGGAAGTTTCCGTCAGTCACAAATATCGACGAAAAGACGATAAGGGCTTTATGGTGGGTGGGCCAATGCACTATATGGAGCATGGTCTGAACATGAAGTGGCTGGCAGTATTCTTTGCCATTGCCACCGTGGTGAGCTCATTTGGTTCGGGTAACATGCCACAAGCCAATAATATGGCCGTTGGCATTGAAACTACTTTTGCTATTCCTACTTATGTCACTGGCGCGGTATTTGCCATATTGCTGGGGTTAGTCATTGTTGGCGGTATTAAGCGTATTGCTAAAGTCGCTGCGACATTAGTGCCAACGATGGGCGTTTTGTACACGTTAGGCGCTCTAGCTGTCATTCTTTCCAATTACGAAAATATACTGCCTTCCTTAGGTTCTGTTTTTGCTAATGCGTTTAGTGGCTCTGCCGCCGCAGGCGGGTTTTTGGGTGCCTCTTTCGCTTATGCGTTTAATCGGGGCGTGAACCGTGGACTATATTCTAATGAAGCAGGTCAGGGCTCTGCGCCTATTGCTCACGCTTCCGCTAGAACCAAAGAGCCTATTGCTGAAGGCATGGTGTCTATTCTTGAACCGTTCATCGATACGCTGATTATCTGTACGTTGACCGGTGTGGTTATTCTTTCCTCTGGGGTTTGGCAGGAAAAATTTGAAACAGATTTCAGTGTTTCGGACACGGAAATTATTGCTGGGGCCTTTAGTGATGAAAACCCCGCTCACGTAAAACAGCTTTCAGCGCACTTAGACTTAATGCCCCCAGAAAACGACCCAGTTAAAGCGTATAGCGGCACAATACAGGCCCAAGATGGCATTTTACTGCTGTCTAACGTAACGGTATTGCATAACCGTTCGGTTGCAGAAAACGTGCGTGTAAGCAAAGACGGCGTGCCTTTTACGGGCATAGTGTTAGTTGAAGAGGGTGGTCTGAACGATCGTAGTTTGAAGCTGAATGGGCAATCTTTGTTGCACTCTGTGCCATTAACCGCAAAGGCCTTTGAAAGTAGTTTCTTAGGCGCTAGTGGGGCTTATCTGGTCACAATTGGCTTGGTTATGTTCGCCTTCTCAACAGCCTTAGCATGGTCTTATTATGGTGACAGAGCGGTGACCTACCTTGTGGGCACGCGCTGGGTAACGCCTTATCGCTTGCTTTACGTAAGCGGCTTCTTTATTGCCACCATTGTAGATACGACGCTGATCTGGCTGATTTCAGCGGTCACGGTTGCGCTGATGACGCTGCCGAATCTGTTCGGCATTTTACTTATGCGTAAAGAGGTTAAAGAGATGACTGCAGATTACTGGCAGCGCTTTAAAGACTCTAATCCTTAAGAACTTCCGGGCCTAAGGCCTTTCTTTTATGGAGTGCAAGAGAGGGTTTGAAAGAGAGGGTTTGAAAGAGGGGGTTTGAAAGAGGAGGTTTGCCGGGGAGCTTTTAAAGGAGATCGACGACCAGATCGAGCCTATTAAATCTAAGGGCCTAAATGCGCCCTAAAAACTAAAAGCCAGCTTCCTCGCTGGCTCAATACTTAGTCTTATATGTAGCGCTATTTGTAGCGCTATTTGTAGCCCTATATGTAGCGCTATATACCTAGCTATTTATCTAGCTATAGTCCTAGTTCAAAACTGAGCACTGCCTTTGTCTAGGTTGCTTTGCCCACATTACTGTGGCCCCAGTCTTCTTTGGCTTACTTGGCTAGGACGTATCCACCTAAACTTAGGTGTTAAGGGCTATTTACTCGGTACCTATTTGTCTAATACCTATTTGTTTAATACCAGTTACCCAATAGCTAGTTACTCAATAGCTATTGGGCAAATACTCAGGCGTCCAATACTTAGACGCCCAATACTTAGTTCGCGCAGGCCAGACACAATGCAAAGGTGTGTCTGCGATCGGTGAACATGGCAAGGGTGCTGAGTTGCTCTTGTATGCTGCGCAACCATGGGTGGGTGTTAGCGGAAAGTTGCAGCCCAAACGAGTCCATCATTTGCATTAGGAAGAGACTCTGGGGGTCCAGAGACCTTCTTAGATCAATAGCTGTCCATTGCTCTAAGCCTGCCAGGTCAGCGGCCTTTGTTAGCGCCACATCGACGCCTCCGAGGGCATCTACCAAACCAAGTTCTAAGGCTTTGCTGCCTTGCCAAACCCGACCTTGGGCGACTTTTTCGACCTCAGCTTTTGACATATCTCGCCCACGTGCAACAAGGTCGATAAATTGCCCGTAACCGAATTCCACGCTGGCTTGCAATATGTTCTTTGTATGCTGGTTTAAGCCTGCTAACGAGCTGCTGCCCCTTGCCAGTGGTGCGGTGCCAACGCCGTCGCTATAGACGCCAATGCGATCTAAAGATTTTTCGAAGGTTGGGACAACACCGAAGATGCCAATAGAGCCGGTGATTGTCGCCGATTCAGCAATAATGGCGTCACTGGTAGCCGAGATCCAATAACCGCCGGAGGCGGCAACGTTGGCAAAAGACGCGACAACAGGCCGCCCAGTAACTTGAAACAGTTCTAGCTCTTGGCGTATTAGCTCTGAAGCAAAGGCACTGCCGCCGGGTGAGTCGACTCTAACCACCAGTGCGCGGATGTCTTCGTTGAATCTGGCTTGGCGAATGCGCCCAACCAAATCTTCCGCCGATGCCACATTACTTAGACCTTGACCCTCTTCGAGTATGGCGCCTTGCACCACAATAACGCCTATTTGGGCCGCGTCATCGCTGGCTTCATCGGTAAGGTCGCGCATGTTCAGGTAAGCGCCCATGCCTATGCCGTTGATTTCATCTTCGTGTCTACCAACCACTGCGGCGATACGCGTTTCCACTTGATCAGCAGTTAACAATTCGTCTATCAAATTGGCCTCCAATGCAGTTCTGGCCATATCGCCATTGGTCTTGGCCAGTAAAGTGTCAAAGTTTTGTGCGTAATTATTAACCTCGGTGCTGGTGAGTTGGCGGTTCTCGGCAATGCCCTCAACTAACTCTTGCCATATGCCCTCATACAAACTGGTGCTGGCCTGTCTTGCTTCGTCGGACATGTTGATGCGGGAAAAGGGCTCGGTAGCGGACTTGAATTCGCCGACCCGAAAGATGTGCATGTTGATGTCTAATTTGGCCAGCAGGTCTTTCAGATAAAGGTTGTTGCCACCGTAGCCTTGGAGCAACATTTGACCCCAAGGATTCATGTATATTTCACTTGCACTGCTGGCTATATAATATTGATTTTGCTCAAAAACATTACCGTAAGACACTACTTTTTTACCGCTTTCCTTGAAGGCGTGTAAGGCGCTGACAATGCGCTTGGCTTGAGTCAGGCTGACCCCGTACAAGTCATCTAAATTCAACACAATCATTTTGATTTTTTCATCAGTGCCGGCAATTTCGATGGCATGCAAAATGTCACCAATTTCGATGACTGCATTGCTGGAGTCTTGAAAAAGCGCATCTTGCCAATTTCTTGGCGCTACAGTTTGTTCAACTATCATGCCCATTGGACGAATGATCAGCGCACTGTTATCTCTAAGACTAGGTCTTTCGTCACCACCGAGCAGGCTGATCACAATGGATAAAACAATAACAACGAAAACGCTATTCACGACGAATGTTCGGGCTTGGGTAATTCTGCGGCCTAGTGTTGAAAAGAAACCGGTTGATTCAGACATGAATGCAAATCCTGTAATGCTTGGAGAGTGAAGTGTAGCTTACCCTGCGGGTGGCACAGTTTGTATCGAGATTGATTATCTTTAAATCATGTAACAAGATTTGCAGCTATTCTTGGGCAATGTAGGCTTTTGTGAACAAAGTCTCGACCAGCGTTCCAATTTCCGTCTTTAAGGGTGGTTCGTTAGGCTTATTGATTGTGAATGAGCGTTATGCGTTGCAGGTGACTATTGGTTTTCGAAACAGGCTAGAATGTTGCAATGGAGAATGATGTAGCAAAAAATTCTAATCTTTGGCGTTGGCAGGATCTGATAAACGGATTCAATGCTGAAGTAGCGTTAAAGCCAACTGGGGCGACTGAATTATCCGCCAGCGCTAAAGCTTTAAACCTCGCTACCGAGTTTATCCAGCGGGTGGTGGTGGATAGCCGGTTGGTGACTAAAGGCGATCTCTTTATCGCACTGCCAGGCGATCCCGGCCCAAGATTTAATCCCAGTTACACAAGCACCGTAGACGGCCATGATTTTGTTGGTGATGCCCAAGCAAAAGGCGCCGTTGCTGCGATTGTTGCCCGACCTGTACCCGCGGATCTGCCGCAAATTGTAGTATCTGATACCTATGATGCCCTTTGGCATTTAGGCGATATGGCGCGTCAGCGTCTGCACAAGCCGGTATGCGCCATTACTGGCAGCAGTGGTAAAACCACCGCAAAACACTTTTTAACCGCGGCACTGTCCGCTTACTCGCCGCCTGGCAGCTTCAATAATCACATTGGCGTGCCTTTGGCGTTGGCTAATGCAACCCCGGGGGCACCGGCATGGGTTTTTGAAATTGGTACCAGTGGTCCCGGGGAAATCGGTCCGTTGGCGAATATGGTCAAAGCAGATTTGGCTATTTTGCTTAACGTGCATAACGCACATATCGAAAATTTTTCTGGGCGCGATGCCTTAGTTGAAGAAAAGTCGCAAATCTTCGCACCGTTTGCAAAGGCCACCAGCATCGGCCAGGGCAATGATGGTATTAAAATTGTTGAAGCCTCTTTGGGATTATCTGGCTATACCTTTGGCGATCTTATCGGTGCCGACGCGCGTATTTTAGAGGTGCAAGGTGATCGCCTTGTACTTTCATTGTTTGGTGAAAAGTTACAGGCCCGTATTCCCGGTGGCGGCGCCCACCGTGCCAACACCTTAGCAGCAGTTATTTTGGCCACCAAACTACTCGATAGAGATTTATCACCGGCACTGAGCCTTGATGATTCTGCGGTACCTGCCGGGCGTGGCAACGTTTTAAGCATGGCGGGGGTGACGGTTGTTGATGACAGCTATAACGCTAATCCTGCCAGTATGCTGGCGGCCATTACAGCTTTTTGTCAGCGTGATAGCCACCGCAAGATAGCGGTTCTTGGCGAGATGCGAGAGCTTGGGCGCGAGTCCGTTATCGCGCACCAAAACTTATTGACCCAGCTTGAGGGCTTCGATGAAGTCTTTTTAGTAGGACCAGCTATGTTGCAGGTGGCGGTTGCTGGCGGTTTGTTGAGTGAACAGGCTGTGGCGCTGGCCGCCGAGCAGGGCGCAGGCTTGCGTCATAACAACCTGCGTTTTTACCCAGAAGCTAACGAAATTTTGGTAAAAGACCTCACTGCGCTAATTCATCCCGAAGATGCCCTTCTAATTAAGGGGTCAAACCGGGTATTCTGGGCCAGAGAGTTTGTATCAAAGTTGCACAAGGCTATTGCTGAAAAATTATGAATCCAGTTGCTAAAGAAAATAATCTAATTGTTGATCGCCAAGGCAGAAGCTTTCGCAATTTGCGCATCAGTCTTACCGCTGCATGTAACTATGCTTGCACTTATTGCGTACCGGATGGCAAGCGCCTGCAAGCTGCGGCCTACGAGTTGGGTGCTCAGGAGATGATTCAAGCGGTTAAGTTGCTGATTGCTACCGCCGGCATAGACAAAGTACGAATTACTGGTGGCGAGCCATTGCTTTCTCCCAAATTCGGCGAACTTCTCAAAGGCATTATGGGCTTAGGCTTACAGGACGTGTCGTTAACCACCAATGGTCAGCTGTTGCCTCGGCATGCTGATGACATAATTGCATCAAAAATGAGCCGAATTAATGTCAGCCTAGATACGTTGAACCGAGATGCCTTTCGCGATATTGCCCGGTCTGGAGATCTCAATACAGTACTACACGGTATTGAGCTGATGCAGGCCGGCGGCCTGAAAGTGAAAATTAATATGGTGCCCATGCGCGGCGTCAATGATGATCAAATTATTCCGCTGCTTGAGTACAGTTTAGAGCGGGGTATTGAGCTGCGCTTTATCGAGTTAATGAATATGGGCCACCTTCAGGCTAGCCCAGTGCACGGCCAACAATTCTATAGCATGGACGAAATACTTGAGTGCATTAGCACTCGTTATGGATTCACGCGTACCGATGCACCCTTTGATTCAACTGCGGTAAGATACGATGTCCCAGGTCACGGTAGCTTTGGTATTATTGCGAATGAAAGCGAGCCATTTTGCAAAAACTGTACGCGCCTGAGGCTTTCGTCTAACGGTGATTTGTACGGATGCTTATCCAGTGCTCGATCACAAAGCATCAGAGAGCTTCTCGATCTTGAGGATGCACTGGCGATTCCTCAGCTGCAGGGTATTTTGCTCGGCGCACTGGGCGATAAACAAAGCGATAATTTTAGTGGTGAAGTCACCGTTATGAAATTCATCGGCGGTTAATTTAACTTGGGCCCCAGGTGCGGCTGCAAGTGCGCGAACATTCTGTGGCGGGTCTATCGACAGGCTCAGCGGTACAATCCAATTGAAAAACTTTTAAATCACACCCTCGAATTGTGAGGCAAGGATAACTATGTCAGACATTGATGATTTGTTTGAAACTTTAACGAATTTACAGACGCAAAAACGCCTGCCGCCGGTTCATCTTTGGCAGCCTGAACGCGTGGGTGAAATTGATATCAGGATTGATCGCGAGGGCCACTGGTATCACGAGGGCACGCGGATTAAGCGTCAGCCTTTGGTGGATCTTTTTGCGACGATTTTACGTAAAGACGGCGACACTTTTTATCTGGTCACACCGGTAGAGCAGATGGCCATAGTGGTTGAGGAAGCGCCGTTTTTGGCCATTGATTTAGATATCAGAGGCGCGGGTGAGAGCAAAGAATTATTGTTTACCACCAATGTTGGCGACTTTGTTGTAGCCGGCGAAGAGCATCCTGTATATATGGTCAATGAACGACCGTTTATAGAGATTCGTAACGGTTTAGTGGCGCGCATTCAGCGCTCAGTGTTTTATAGATTAGTCGAGGAAGGGGTTGAGGAAGAGGGCGCACTACTCGTTTATAGCCAGGGCGCCCGTTTTGACCTCGGGTCGATCAGTTAATTACATGTTTGGGTAAACTGGGCCACCTGAGCCCTCGGGCACTACCCATGTAATGTTCTGCGACGGATCCTTAATGTCGCAAGTTTTACAATGCACACAGTTCTGCGCATTAATCTGAAAACGCGGGCCTGTGCTTTCTTCAACAATTTCGTACACCCCGGCTGGGCAGTAACGCTGGGCCGGTTCGTCGTACATTGGTAAATTGTCTCTAATCGGCATGTCCGGATCAGCAAGCGTTAAGTGGCAGGGCTGATCTTCTTCATGATTGGTATTAGACATAAATACTGAAGACAACTTGTCGAAAGACAGTACGCCATCTGGCTTTGGATAATCTATTACTTTACTGCTAGCAGCAGGCTTGAGGGTTGCATGATCTGGTGTTGGATCTTGCAGGGTCCAAGGCTGATTGCCGCTAAAGTATTGGTCGACAAACGCGTAGCCCGCGCCGCCAAGCACGCCCAGTTTATGCAGGGCAGGGCCAACATTACGTGAGCGGTCTAGTTCCTCGAACAACCAAGACTTTTCAAACCGAGTCTGAAAACTGGCGGCTTCGGTATAGCTGTGACCTTCTGCTAGTTCTTCAAACACTGCCTCTGCTGCCAACATGCCAGATTTCATCGCAGTATGACTGCCCTTAATCTTAAGCACATTAAGGAAGCCCGCATCATCGCCTGCGATCAATGCGCCGGGTACGGTGAGTTTAGGCAATGCCTGTAAACCACCTTTTGAAATTGCTCGTGCGCCATAAGACACGCGTTCGCCGCCTTCTAGGACGTCTGCAATGAGTGGGTGATGCTTCCATCTTTGCATTTCATCAAAGGGTGACAGGTGCGGATTTTTGTAGCTTAGGTCAACAATTAGCCCCAAAGACACTTGGTTGTCTGGCAGGTGGTAAAGGAATGAACCACCAGTAGTGCCGCCGGGTAGGTGGTTTAGCGGCCAGCCTATACTATGCATGACTTTGCCCGCCTTATGCTTGGCTGGGTCAATGGTCCAAAGTTCTTTTAGGCCAATCGCATAATGCTGTGTGCCGCTGTCTGCATTTAGGTCAAATTTGTTGATTAGCTGTTTGCCAAGGTGACCTCGGCAACCTTCAGAGAAGATGGTGTATTTGGCCAAAAGCTCATAGCCTGGCGCAAAACTGCCCTTGGCTTCGCCGTTACTGCCCACACCCATATCACCAGTAGCAATACCTTTAACTGCGCCATTTTCATCGTATAAGATTTCAGATGCTGCGAAGCCTGGAAAGATGTTAACGCCTAGGTTCTCAGCTTGTTCACCTAACCAGCGGCACAGGTTAGCCAAACTAATGGCGTGGTTGCCTTCGTTGTGAGCATCTGCGGGCACGAACATACTGGGCACCTTGATGCGGTTGGTGTCGTTGACCATGTAATAGATTAAGTCTTCGGTCACTGGGTTGTTAACGGGCGCGCCGTCAGCCTGCCAGTTAGGGAATAATTCGTTCAGCGCTGTTGGCTCGAATAGTGCGCCAGACAGAATGTGCGCGCCTATTTCCACGCCTTTCTCAACCAAGCAGACAGAGATTTCTTGGCCGCTTTTTTCGCTCAACTGCATTAATTTGCAAGCGGCAGAAAGACCAGCTGGTCCTCCACCTACGATGACAACGTCAAACTCCATGGATTCACGCTCAACTTGTTGCTCCATTGACATGCTTTTAGATCCTTTTTGGTTAATCACAAAATTTCTACGGTAGTATAACCGCATATACCGCGCCTTGACCTATGGTCTTGGCATAGCGACAATACGTCGCCCGAAAAAGCCTATTGGAATTCGGGGCAGATGCGCGACGAAGCCTAAAGACTTTGGTAAAGCGCGTCACCCAAGAAATCGAAAGAAGTTAATTAATTACTTCTTGGGGTGTTCTCGCTTGAGTCGCATTGTCTAAATGATACTGCTTTCAGCGGAACATTAAACAGCAGGCAACCATAAATTTTCCACCGTAAATTGGCAATATGCGAGTGAGCATGGTGGACGTAATATTGAGGACAATATGTCAATGAAGGTAATTGTACCGGTCAAAAGAGTAGTGGATTACAACGTGAAAGTGCGTGTAAAGCCAGATAACTCAGGCGTCGATCTGAGCAACGTCAAAATGTCAGTTAACCCATTCTGTGAAATCGGTATTGAAGAAGCCGTAAGAATGAAAGAAGCCGGTAGCGCAGATGAAGTCATTGCGGTAGCCGTAGGCAGCACTGCTTGCCAAGAACAGTTGCGTACCTGTTTGGCACTGGGTGCTGACCGCGCGATCTTGGTTGAAACAGACGTAGACGCCCAACCTTTGGGAATTGCTCGCGCATTGCAAGCTATTCAAGAAAAAGAACAAGCCGGCGTTGTGATCTTTGGTAAGCAAAGTATTGATGCTGACAATGGTCAAACCGGACAAATGTTTGCTGCATTGACAGACATGCCTCAGGCAACTTTCGCCTCAGAAATTACTATTGTTGATGGTAAAGCTCAGGTCTCTCGTGAGATCGACGGTGGTATGCAGACATTGCTGATTAACTTGCCAGCGGTAGTTACAACAGATTTGCGTCTGAACGAACCGCGCTATGCTTCACTACCTAACATTATGAAGGCGAAGAAAAAGCAACTTGATATCTACACGCCTGAAGAGTTGGGTGTTGATATGACACCTACTGTTGAAGTTTTGAAAGTTGAAGCACCGGCCGAGCGTCAAGCCGGTATCAAGGTAGAGTCTGTAGAGCAGTTAGTAGACAAACTTAAGAACGAAGCGAAGGTGATCTCATGAGCATATTAGTCATTGCAGAACATGATAATTCTGAAAACAAGGTGCAAACATTAGTAACGCTTGCGGCAGCTCAAGTAATTGGCGGGGACATTCACGTGTTGGTCGCTGGTAGCGGTGTTGACGGTGTTGCTAGCCAAGTTGCTGGCGCAGCCGGTGTGAGCAAAGTACTGGTTGCAGATAATGCAGCTTACGCAAACCAATTGGCCGAGAACATTGCTGGATTGGTTGTAGAGATTGCAGGTGGCTATAGCCACATTCTTGCTTCTCATACAGCAACGGGTAAGAGTTTCTTGCCACGCGTAGCGGCCAAGCTTGGTGTTGCGCAGATTTCTGACATTATCTCAGTTGAAAGCCCAGACACTTTCAAACGGCCTATTTATGCAGGTAACGCCATTGCTACAGTTAAAGCCAATGACGCAGTTAAAGTGGTTTCTGTGCGTGGTACAGCCTACGACGCAGTAGCCTCTACTGGTGGCAGTGCAGCGATAGAAGCTTGTGATGTGGTTGTTGATGCTGGCATTTCTAGCTTTGTATCAGAAGAAATTGCTAAGTCTGAGCGTCCAGAATTGACTGCTGCAGGCATTATTATTTCTGGTGGTCGAGGCATGCAAAACGGCGAAAACTTCGGCATGTTAGAAGGTATTGCGGACAAGTTGGGTGCGGCTATTGGCGCATCTCGCGCGGCAGTTGATGCCGGCTTCGTACCAAACGACATGCAAGTGGGTCAAACTGGCAAGATCGTTGCCCCTGACCTTTACATTGCTGTAGGTATCTCTGGTGCTATCCAGCACTTGGCAGGTATGAAGGACAGCAAAGTAATCGTTGCCATCAATAAAGATGAAGATGCACCGATATTCCAAGTTGCCGATTACGGCCTGGTAGCTGACCTGTTTACAGCGCTTCCAGAATTGGAATCAATGATTTAGTAAAATTGTTGATCGGTTTTTCTAATCAGGTGAGATTTTCTCGCCTGATTGGAAAGTCTTAGTTGGCTAGTTCTAAACAGGCAGCCCTAAAGACATAGTTTTAAAAAGATAGTTTTAAAAAAAAATTTAAAAAGAAAGCCCTAAAAAATCTACAAAACAGTCCTTCGACAAACAGTCCCTATTAGAACGTCTATCTACAGGGCTAGTTCATCCAGTCTCCTCGGAATGCCACTTAAACGCATCTAAATTGCCACTGCTAAAGCACCTGTGCATATTGCCCAGCTTTATGCGCGAGCCGTGTAGATCATTAATAAGTACCCAAAATAAGAACGCATAATAATCAAAGACTACATAGGTATGTGCCGTTTCGCGGTATACCAAGTTACTGGCTGTGCTTGCTTGTCTACCTGATCTACCACATCCAAAACCAGTGCAAACAACGCCATACGAATGAGCATGCCATTGTCTGTTTGGCGAAAAATAGCGAGGTTGGGGTTTTGATTAAGGTCGTCGTCCAACTCTTGAGCTTGTGCTCGAGAATCTCTCGGCAGGGGGTGCATGATCACCGTATTGGGCGCGCAATTTTGGGTATAAATGGCTTGGTTCAGCCTAAACAGGCCTTTATATTTGTCCGCTTCTTGTTGAGATGGAAAACGTTCTTCCTGGGTTCGGGTGACATAAAGAATATCAACGCCTTGGATACCCTCGGCCATGTCGTGGAATATATTTATTTTGTGATGGGCAGCTTTAAGTAGATCTAGTACATCTTCAGGTAGCGCCAGTTCTGGTGGAGAAATGAGGTTCAATTGAATGTTGTCGTAGAGACAGAGCAGTTTGCACAACGAGTGCACTGCGCGGCCGAATTTCAGATCACCAATCAGGGCAATCTTTAACCCATCTATGCTCTGGCCGCTGGCTGCCATTTCTGTGCGCATGGTATATAAATCTAGTAGCGCCTGACTCGGATGTTCATTTGGCCCATCTCCGCCATTGATCACAGGCACTCGGCTGGCTTGCGCAAATTCAGCAACGCTGCCAGATTCTGGGTGGCGCATGACTATGACGTCACTGTAGCCAGACAACACTCTGGCAGTATCGTATAGGGATTCACCTTTAGCCAAAGATGACGCTTTGACCTCGGTAGTTTCGCGCACTTCGCCGCCGAGTAAATTGAAAGCAGAACCAAAAGAAACTCGAGTTCTGGTGCTGGGTTCAAAAAACATGTTTGAAAGAATCGCGCCTTGCAAAACTCGAGTGATATTTTTGCGCATTGCGTAGGGCTGCATGCTGTCCGCAACTTCGAACACGCGGTCCGCTGCCACCCGGTCAAACTGCCCAACCGAAATTATATGATTGCCAACAAAATCCAAAGTGATACATCCCTCGGTAAACGATGAACTAATGATACTATGGTCCGGCTTTATAAAGCACGAAATGCACCGGCCAGAGGCGAAATGCTTATACGGCTAACTTGGTGTGTTTTTTTGCCCCGGTTGAGGTCTAATAAACCCATGCGTTAGGTGCTACTTGATAATATGAGTTATGTAGCAGCATGAATGAAATGCCTATCCGGGCGACGACATTATGAGTAAATGCTTGTTGCAGCTTTGCTGATGGGATTGGTTTTGAGTGTTGTTCCTGGGCCAATTGAATGGTGCTTGGAATAGTTGCCTTGAAGCTTTAAATAGGAAAATTAGGCATGAATAGCAATATGGAGTCTGGCTTAGTGGCAGAAGAGCAGGTGATCGGCGCTGGTCATTCAGAAAAGCGGGCTTATATGCCTACTCTACCCTTTGCCTTTGCTCGCCGTTTTGGTGTGGTGCTTGATTCGCAACCAAATGCCAATGGCGCCTACGAAGTGGCGGCAAAAAGTCAGCCACGGTTGTCGACTTTGGCAGAAATTAGGCGCATTGCAAAACATCCTACAATAATACGAATTGTTGCTGCAGACGAGTTCGATCAATTGTTGTCGGCGGCTTATTCTCAAGATTCTAACGAAGCCAAGCAGATGGTAGAGGACCTTGGTGGCGAGATGGATCTTGCCAGTTTAGCCAGTGCCTTACCAAAAACTGAAGACCTTTTAGATCAAACTGATGATGCGCCAATTATCAGATTGATTAACGCTTTACTGTCCGAGGCGATAAGAGAAAACGCTTCTGATGTGCATATTGAAACCTTTGATAAAACTTTGGTGGTTCGTTTCCGTGTCGATGGCGTGATGCGCGAAGTTGTGCGGCCTCGTAGGGAACTTGCATCGCTGCTGGTGTCGCGTATTAAAGTTATGGCGCGGTTAGACATTGCGGAAAAACGGGTGCCACAAGATGGCCGTATTTCACTATTGTTGGGCGGCCGGGAAGTAGATGTGCGAGTCAGCACCCTGCCGGCGAGTTCTGGTGAGCGTGTGGTTATGCGACTATTAGACAAGCAAGCTGGGCGCCTGCAATTGCAGCGCCTGGGTCTGCAAGCACATACATTGCAAGACTTGCAAAAGGTCGTGCACAAACCCCACGGTATTTTCTTGGTTACTGGTCCAACGGGTTCCGGTAAAACCACCACGCTGTATGCGGCGTTGGCTGAGTTAGACAGCACAGCAATTAACGTACTTACCGTTGAAGACCCAATTGAATACAGTCTGCCTGGTATTGGTCAGACCCAAGTTAACAATAAGGCCGACATGACTTTCGCGCGGGGCTTACGTGCGATATTACGCCAAGACCCAGATGTGGTGATGGTTGGCGAGATCCGCGATTTAGAGACTGCTGAGATTGCAGTGCAGTCAAGTTTGACCGGCCATATGGTTATGTCCACCTTGCACACTAATAGTGCCATTGGCGCGGTAACTCGATTAATGGATATGGGAGTGGAACCCTTTCTTTTAAGCTCGAGCATTATTGGCGTACTGGCGCAACGACTGGTGCGAGTTCTATGCCCAGATTGCCGGGTCGCTAGATCTGCTACCCCAGTTGAATTAAGTTTTTTGAGTGAGAAAGAGGCCCAAGTTTTTACTGCACCGGGTTGTGCTGCTTGCTCTCAGTCTGGGTTTCGTGGCCGTACAGGTATTTATGAAATGGTGACTATTGACGAAACCTTGCGCCAACATATCCATGACGGTCGCAGCGAACACGAAATGGTCGCTTATGCGCGCACCAAGGCACCGAGTATTCGTCAAGATGGCGTACAAAAAGTGTTGTTAGGTATTACCACTGTAGAGGAAGTGTTAAGGGTCAGTCTTGATGATTAACGAGACGCAAAATTAGCCATGGCTGCATTTGAATACAAAGCCCTTGATGCTAAGGGGCGGCAGAAAAAAGGCGTTATTGAGGCGGACAGCGCCCGACATGCGCGTCAATTATTGCGCGACCAAACACTATTTCCAACGGCAATAGAAACCACTCGGGATCGCAAGTCATCTGGTTCTGCCAATAAAGGTTCACTTTTTGCGCGTAATTTGGGCGGTCTTGACCGTGTATTATTTACCCGACAATTAGCCACACTAATTGGCTCTAGTATGCCAATTGAAGAAGCCCTAGCCGCGGTGGCCGAGCAGTCGGAAAAGCAACACGTTAGATTATTGGTGATGGCAATTCGCAGCAAGGTGCTGGAAGGCTTCACCTTAGCGGCAAGTCTTGGTGAATACCCAAGCAGTTTCAATGCCTTGTATCGATCAACTGTTTCAGCAGGAGAGCAGTCGGGCTATTTAGATAACGTTCTAGAAAATTTGGCTGATTATCAAGAGCGTCAGTTTAGTGCCACACGTAATGTTGAAATGGCTTTGGTTTACCCCGTGGTGCTGTTGGGCTTGGCTTTTCTTATTGTCGGCGCGTTGATGGTTTATGTAGTGCCGGAAATGGTCACTGTGATTGTTGATACCGGGCAGCAGTTGCCTTGGTTTACAGTAGTGCTTATTCAAATGACGGAAATTTTATCCGCCTATTGGTGGTTGATTATTGGCGGTTTTGTATTGCTTGTAATTGCTACTCGTTGGCTGCTTAGCCAGCCGGATATCCGTTTAAAATGGGATCGAGTAAAATTTGATATTCCTTTGGTTGGGCGAATCAGTCGCAGCGCGAATTCATCACGATTTGCTAATACATTGTCTATTCTTACTCGTTCCGGCGTGCCCTTGGTGGACGCTATGCTGATTGCCAGCGATGTCGTTGCCAACAGTTGGCTGCAACGCGGGCTGAAGAAAGCCACACAAAGTGTCAGTGAAGGTAAAAGTTTGAAAGTAAGCCTAACCGAGGTGGGTCAGTTCCCACCAATGATGCTACACATGATTGCTGCGGGTGAACAAAGTGGCCAGTTGGACACTATGCTTGGGCGGGTGGCGGAGTTTCAGCAGAACGAAGTTGAACGCGTCGTCGCCACAGTGGTGAAACTGTTTGAACCCATAATGTTGTTGATAATGGGCGGGGTTGTATTGTTTATCGTGATGGCGATCTTGCTGCCGTTACTGAGCATGAATCAATTGGTTTGATGGTTAAGATAATAAAAAGTTAATACACCAACGCACAGAATAACGCCTTTGCGTACAAGGATCAGATGGTTTGTGGTACTAGTTTGGACATTAAGCGTGCGAAGTAAGCCATTTGAAAATTACACTTATAGAGATACCTAGAATGAATAATTTGTCCAGGCAAACAAAGACAACCCCGGCTTGCCAAGGCCGCCCATTGGTTACCTCTTCAGCCTCTAAGAGAATGCCTTTACGCGGTGTTGCGCGGCTAGGGCGCAAGGGCATGCGTGGTTTTACCCTCATAGAAATTCTTGTGGTAATTGTCATTCTAGGAATTCTCGGTGCCGTAGTTGCGCCACAGATTTTGTCCCGCCCAGACACCGCTCGAGTTCAAGCTGCGCAAACAGATCTGCGTACGCTGTCCTCAGCCCTAGATATTTATCGCTTGGATAACTTCAATTACCCTTCCTCAGATCAAGGGTTAGAAGCCTTGGTGCAAGAGCCCAGTGGATTTCCTGAAGCGAAAGGTTGGAACCCTGATGGCTATATCAAAAAGTTGCCTGAAGACCCATGGGGAATGCCTTACATTTACGAGAATAATGATGGCCGTATCAATTTGATCAGTTTAGGTGCTGATAGAGAAGAAGGCGGCGAAGGCACCAATGCTGATATCAGCTTAGATAACCTCTAGGCTGTCAAAATTTAACCAATGATGGTTAACATGTCATTTGCGAAAAAACACGCTCAAGGTTTCACTCTGATAGAAATCCTTGTGGTTATATTGGTTATTGCAATTGCCGTGGGTGTGGTTGGTTTTTCCTTCTCTTCGTCCAATAGTCATTACTCGGCAAATGCCTATGCTCAGAGGTTGGCTCAGCGAATTGAGATGGCCCGCGACCGCGCGATCCAATCGAACTCTGAGTGGGGCATGTTCGTTGCAAAAGATAACTACCGATTTGCCAAATTTGATCAAATATATGGTCAATGGTTTGACTACACCACGAAGCCATTCAAAGCAGAAAAAACCGCTTACACGTTGCGCTTTAAAGTGACTGTGGAGGAGTATCCGGGCCAAGTTGATTCTGGCGATATAGAGTTGCCGGATCTAATTTTCTTCTCCAGCGGTGAGGTAAGTCCTTTTGAACTGGAACTAAAGATAGATGAGTTGCCTGGTGCAACTTGGAAATTTGCATCTGATGGTTTTTCTCAAGTGCGCGCCGAAAAGTCAAAAAATTCATTGTGAAAGGTTATTCATGTAAAGGCTTCACCCTTATAGAAATGCTCATTGCCGTGGTCATTATTGGCGCTGTTGGAACTGCTATTGCTACAGCAATTGGCGGCGTGGCTAATCAAACTTTCTCTTTGGAACGCAAAACCGTAGCTAACTGGGTTGCCAGTAATCACATCACTCAAATACGCATTACGCAGCGTATTGAACGTCAGGTATTGCCCGAGGGAAAGATCAATACCCAAGTGTTTATGGCGCAGCGGCAGTGGGAGATTGAAACAACCACACAGGCGACAGATCACCCTTGGTTACGCCGGCTGGAAGTGAATGTCTATGAGGTTACCGAGGGTAAGCGCAAAGGCCCCTACGATCATTTGACTGCCTTCATTGGGCGTTATTGATGATGCGCCGCCAGCAAGCTTTTACACTCATCGAGATTCTGGTCGCGCTATTCATTTTTGCCTTAGTAGCATTGATTAGCGGGCAACTTTTGTCGCGCACAATAAGTGCTCAAGACCATCTACAGGATAGGGGTGGCCGTTTGGCCATGGTGCACAGGGCTATGCAAATAGTACAACGCGACGTTCTCCAATTGAGCAACCGCTCAATAAGAAGTGCCGATGATTTTGAACGACTTGGGCCATTGCTTGTTGATACCGACGGGTTTATTGAAATGACTAGGGTAGGGTGGCGCAACCCACTCATGCACCGTCGTTCTGAATTGCAGCGAGTCAGCTATCGACTTGAAGACTCTAATCTCGTGCGTGGTTATTGGCATACATTGGATCGAGGCTATGATGCCGAACCAGCTTTCCAAACCCTGCTCGAGGATGTTGATCGTGTGGAGTTCTATGTACTTGATAACCAAGGTCAAGAACATAAACTTTGGCCTCCTCAAGTACAGGATGGTCAGGCGACGGAGCCGGCTGCCATTATTCTACGTATTGAAATTGCGCCTTTTGGCGTGGTGGAACGTATTTGGCAGGTGCCTAGCGCCAAATTAGGGGAGACGCCAAATGCGGCCCCAAGCCCTTAAACAAATATCGTCGGCAAGGCAGCAACGCGGCTTAGCTTTGATCAGCGTGCTCTTAGTTGTGGCAATACTAGTAGCTCTAAGTACTCAACTACTTTCAAATCATAATTTGGTTGTTAGTCAGCACCAAAACAGTTTCGAACAGAATCAAGCGCTTCAATATGCTTATGGTGCGGAAGAATTGGCCCGGCAGCTTTTGTTTGATGACTTTAGTATTAGCGGTCCTGGGGTAGACCATCTGCAAGAGCCATGGGCGCAACCGGTGCTGCCTTTTAAGCTAGACAAGGGTGGTTATCTGGAGGCCCAGGTTAGAGATCTAAACGGTTGTTTTAACATCAACAGCTTGGCCGGGATGGCTGGCGAGGACAATCTGAAGCGTTTAAAACGCCTATTACAGAATTTGGACTTAGACCCCGGGTTGGCAGATTTGATTAAGGATTGGGTGGATGCGGATCAAGGTGTAACTGGCTTTGGTGCGGAAGATAATGCCTACCTAGGCCTTTCCCCTCCCTACAGGGCAGCAAACCAAAACATGCGGCATATTTCGGAATTGTTACTTTTACAAAATATTCAATTTGAAGACATTAGTGCCGTCACACCGCACTTGTGTGTGCTGCCAACATCGAATAATAAAATTAACGTAAATACTGCAAACCCTTCACTTTTATATTCGTTAGATTCAGGGATTTCCATTGACTCAGCTCAAGGCTTGGCGGATTCTGAGCGCGGATTCGTGGACGTGTCTACCTTTATTGACGCTAATCCGGAGTTTGAAATAGTTAGGCCTGTATTGGCCGTGACCAGCGAGTATTTTGAAATGCACGCTAAGGTGCAGGTGGGTGAAAGTACAATGAGTATAGCCAGTTTGTTTTTTCGTAATGAGGAGACTGGCGAACTAACGTTGATACAAAGAGATTTTGCTAAGGTTTTTCAATCGAAGATCGAAATTGAAGTGGATAGATAGAGAATTATAGTGCCTAAGTTATTTGTTAGAACTGAAGTTCAAGAGGGTGATAAGGAACTCCTATCGACGGATGTTCAATCGCTACGATTGCATTGGCGGTTGCTTACCGATTCATCAGTTGAGTCTGGAACAAGCTCATTAGAAGAGTTTCCGTTGTTGCAAGACATTCATGCTCATTGGCCCGAATCGCCCCAAGATATAGTTGCTATCATTCCTGGTGATGAGGTTTTGCTTTTGAGCTGCGAAGTTCCCGGGCGTAGCGCGGGTACAGTTAAGAAAGCGTTACCCTATGCTTTAGAAGAATATGTTGCTGGCGATATTGAAAATTTACATATTGCCCACGAAAAAATCAGGCCAGGACAGCCAGTTAAATGTGCGCTTATCAGCAAGCAAAGGCTAAGTCAGTGGCAGGAGTGTTTTAGTCGCGCTGCAATTTCTCCGGGGAATATTGTTTCTGAAGGGCAGTTACTTTCCGCTGAGAGTAAATCATGTGCTCTGGTGTTCGGTGAGTTTGAAGTGATGATTGCCACAAACGATGAAAGCGCCAGTGTAGCTCGGTCAGAACTGTTGGGCTTTTTGTCTAACATGGAGTTAGAAAAAGTCATATGCGTGGGTGGCGAACTTACAGATATTGAGACGAGTCAGCTGGATGCCAATTTAATCGTGGAAAACGATTTACGCGACGGTTTTGAGTATCTGGTTTCGCGTTTCACTGCAGCGACGCCAATTAACTTACTGCAGGGCGAATACAAAGTCGCCCGCCCGGCCAATGGGTCAGGTAATGCTGTTGTGGGTATTTTTGCGCTGCTAGGCATTTGGCTGATTGTTACTATGACCTCTTTTGCCGTTGAAGGTTATTGGGCAGAAAGTCGAGCGAATGAGCTAACGGATCAGGCGACAACTCTTTATAAGGAATATTTTCCTACTGACAGTGCACCAGTGACTACGGGGCAGCTGACCCGCCGATTAAAAGCCAAATTGGGCACTCAGCCTGGACTCGATACAAACCCTCAGGGCTTTGTTGATCTGCTGTCGAGGGTTTCCGGCAGCGTGACGGGCACTAACAAAATACAATCTTTGCGTTTCAATCATCAACGCATGGAGTTGACCTTCGAAGTTCTTTTGCCCGGGTTTAATGAGTTAGACCCGCTGAAAGAGCGCTCGGCATCTCAAGGTGTATTGCTAAAAGTAACTAATGCAGATAATGATGGTAGTAGCATTAGGGCCAGATTGTCAGCGGAGTATAACTAGTGAATAAATTTGCACCTATTGCAGAAATGTTGCGCAGCAGTAGCATCGGCAACTGGTACGCCGAGAAAAATGCCACAGATCGCAAAGTGATTTTGGCCATCGTTTCGCTGTGCCTAATATCGACAATCTATTTGGCAGCATGGAAACCGCTGTTGGAATATCGAGAAGCACAGACCTTGCGCTATGAAAGAGCCCAGTCTTTGGTGGATTGGATTACTTTAAATGACAATGCGCTGCAAGCCAGTAGTCAGAACAAGTCGCAGTCGCGGCAGCAAAAATCGCTAATTCCTTTGGTCACCGCCAGTGCGAACCAAATGCAGTTAAAACTCAATCGTCTACAGCCAGAGCAAGATGGCAGCGTGAGTATTTCGCTGCAAAATCAGTCATTCGACCAAGCGTTGCGTTGGATCGTAGATTTAGAAACAAATAGTCGCCTTCTAATTGATCGGATTAGCATTGATCGAACGGAAAATGTCGGTTTAGTGAATGTTCAGTTGCGAATTCAGTGAAAGTTAGTCGCACTAGTTGCCTATCCCCTAGTGCGAGATAGTTTCATCGTGGTGTATTAATATGCTCTATGACTTGAAGTCTAACTGATTCAAATCGGTGATCATTGGATAGGGCTTCCATAACGCTTTGTATCTGGCTGAAACTGCTGGTTTGCAAAAAAATTATTCTTAGGCGCGGGAAGTGAGAGTGTTTAGTGAGTCCATAGGTAGACTCAATGGCGCCTAGTTGGTGGTCGATTAGAACACCTTCTTTGTACTTAACTTCTATTACACGAGTGGCAATAACCTGCAGTCCAGTTTCCTTGTCCAGGGCCATCTTGTACTCGGCCTGGTTATCGCTGGACGTGCTAGAGCGGATAGATGAAGGGGTGTTGGCTGGTTTGCCCATTTGTATAGCGCCGTCTTCTATAGAAGTGACGGATGAGGTTTGATCGATTACGTATCTAGTAGGCGTAGACCTTTCTGCCACTGAAGATTGCGTAAGTAACACTACAATTGCGATAACGACACCAATATATTTAGGCACGTTACGTTGGACCTTCATTGCCCTTTGTTTAATGTCCATAAATTCTAATGCTCCAGGATGTTAGTGTTCCAACGTCATCTGTTACGTGATCAGTGACTTCCAATGTCCAATCCCCTTGTTTGCTCTCGCCGTAAAATGCATTACTACCCAACTCAAATCCAGAAGCCGGCCAAGTTGTATATGCATTTAAAGCCGGCAGCAGTACCGAACGAGTGCCGGACGGAGAGATTAATGCGATGGTCCAGTCCCCCGGGAATGCGTGAGTAGCGAAGATCTCTACGCGAACAAATTCGATTATGCCTTGGTCAGGTTCGTTCAGTATTGACGTGATTGTTTCGCCGTCGGCCACCATGCGGGACAAGTTGTTGTTGCGAATCGTTCCTTGATCAAAAGTTCCTAAGCTATCGGCCACATAGACTTCAGCTGCAACTACTGCGGCACTGGCGTCGATCGCGCCGAATCCGTAGACGTTATGAAATGTTAAACCTGCGTCATTAGTTGTCCAAGCTGGTTCTAATTCGATGCCTGTAGCGACGATCGCAGGTCGGTCTGCATCAATTTGTCTGGAGGTGGTAGCAAGTATGTGTTTTACGTCGCGCCAGTTCAGATCGGCGTTTACTGACAGCATCAAGGCGACCACCCCGGCTATATTCGGTGCAGCGGAGGACGTGCCGTTAAAGGTGGAGGTGTAACTACACATGGCATTTAATGCGTGGTTGCCGCCGTCTTCAAAGGCATTTCTTGGGTTGGGTGTGGGGTTAGTGTTGGCGCTGCGCACATAGCCCCGACTACAACCAGATTGATCTGTTGTCATGATCGCAGGCCGGCCATTTCCTGAGCCTAAAAACTGCGCGTTTTGGCCGAATTCACCGCCGGGAGCGGATACCCAGTTGGTTGCTCCTACTGTTGAGTAGCTCGATGCAGTTCCACCCGCATTTAATGCAGCCGCACCGATTATATAGGGGACTATGTGCATGGGGTCTTGAGAAGTGTTTTGGCAACTGAGTCCGAGATTTGCGGCATTGGGGCAGGTGACTGTAGTGCCATTAAATACGAAACCGTTGAAGCCATTTCCTGAAGATTTTATGTAAATTGCACCGTTACCTGATCGAAGATTGGTGACACCATCTAACAGCTGCGCTTCTAGTGACGAGTTTAATCGAAACGCAGTAGTTGTGTTAACACCAAAGCTCAGATTGAAAATATCTACATCTCCTGAAGGGGCATTTGAGGCGCCGCCCAATGCGTCAATTTCATTAGACAAAGATTGATTGCGAAGAAAGTTAAAGCCCTTTAGAGAAGCTGCCGGCGCCACGCCCCTTACACCGATATTGTTCCAGCCTCGGGCTGCAATGATCCCTGCAACACTGGTGCCGTGGTCTCCTATGATGCCGGGGTTGGTTGGGTCATTATCAGCTTCTACATAATCATAAGAACCGTCAGCAACAACATTTTCGATTAGGTCTGGGTGCGCAATTTCCATGCCTTCGTCGACTACAGCGACTATTGTGCCAAGGCCCAGGGTGCCTGCATTTGTAACAGTGTCTACGTTAAGGTCCTCCCCTAAGCTTCCACCGGTATCGGAGAAAGTCGCTTGGCCACTGTTATTCAGGTGCCATTGCAGCGGGTAGAGTGGATCACTATTTATGCTAATAGAGATTGTAGTTGTTAGAGAATCTATAAAGCCGTCATTGACTCTAAAGGAAAACGAATCAGTGCCTGCTTCAGTTGTATTGGCTAACGTTTGGTAAGTATACGCACCAGTGGACGCATCATTCAGCGTTACGGTGCCCAAAGAGGCTGCGGTAACTAGGGCATATGTCACCGATCGGCTTTGCTGACTGGTAGCTGTGAGATTGCCGGTGATCGAAGTTTGCACCCCTGACGCCAAATCAACATTAACTGATTGGGGGAGGGCGACTGGTAACTCGTAAGTGTTAGGGTCCAATGGCCGTTCATCGTCGGCATCAACTACACCATCGTTGTCGTCATCTAAGTCGGCATTGTTGCCAGTGCCATCGCCGTCTGTGTCCAGAGTTTCTGCAGCATCTAGTGGGAAGGCATCATCCACATCATTGA
>Ga0115004_10000122_pt1 | contig 48345 bp, 30 predicted proteins | sample ArcticOcean_MG_C_10_FD_88737 | JGI IMG/M metagenome (GOLD analysis project Ga0115004, IMG submission 88737) | Marine microbial communities from western Arctic Ocean - ArcticOcean_MG_CB11_90 | ecosystem: Environmental > Aquatic > Marine > Oceanic | place: Arctic Ocean: Canada Basin | collected... | reverse complement strand
TGGTCGAATTAGGTGGATTTGTACCCAAAAAAGGCAATAAACCCGTGTCGGTGGGTGTCGATTCTAGGTTTTGCCCCCACCTAATTGGGCCAAACAAATACGCATAGGATTCTCCCGCCCCCGTCCCGCGTAGACGGGACCGTCCAGGGAGAATGTAGGCGTCGAAAAATCATGAACTCGCGTTCTCCCGGGACGGCCCCGTTAGCACGGGACGGGAGCGGGAATAAGCGATGCGTATTTGTTTGGCCCAATTAGGTGGGGGCGAAACCTAGAATCGACACCCACCGACACGGGTTTATTGCCTTTTTTGGGTACAAATCCACCTAATTCGACCATTCAATTCCGAACCTGGAAAGAACCGACACGGGTGATGGTCGAATTAGGTGGATCGGTGATACATACCTGGCGGGTACGGTCGTCATAGGTGGTAGGGTCGTCATGGGTGGCATGGGCCCTGGCCCATGGTGTCGTAATCCCGGGACGGTCCCGCTCATACGGGACGGTTCTGGGATAAACGAATGGGTGGTAGGGGAGCGCGCCTGGTTGGGTCGTTGGTGAGTTGCGTCTAGACATACACGTACTGAATGAGAAACCCACACATGGGCGTGGCTATCAGCAGCGCCGTGAAGACGTAGAGGCACACGAGCGTGACGCGCGTGCTCTCGATCGCAGTCGGCTCGGAGTCGGGCTTGGCGGCGGCGGAGCGCAGCTCGCCAAAGCTCACGGCGCGCGCCAGCGCCGTCATGCAGTGCTGCACCACCCAGAAGCCAAGCAGGAAGCACCAGAGCGCCTTGTACGCGTCGTTGACGAGCGCGCGCGTCGCGCCCTCGTACAGCAGCACGCCCCACCCCGCGGCGTAGTAGAGCTGGATGGCGGCGACCGCGAGCGCCGTGGCGGCGCCAGCGACTCCCTCGGTGCCAAAGCTCTGGAAGTTGTACAGCACGGCGGGGATGCGCAGCTCGGGCCGCTCGCGCCGCTCGTTCTCGCCCAGCGTCGGGAGCGCGCCCTCGAAGCGCCCCCACAGCGACACGCCGAGCAGCAGCGCCTGCGTACACCACGCGACGCCGAGCGCGACCCACACGTACCAGTCGTCGGCCTCGACGCGCTCGCGGCCCAGCCGGCTGACGATCGCGAGGTACAGCGCAAAGTTGGGACCGAAGGTGTACGAGAGCCCGCGCACCACGAGGTCGGCCGTGTAGACGACGCGCGCCACGTCGCTCTGCCTGTCGCGCTCGCCCCAGTTGATCAGCCGGTAGAGCGCGAGCGGGAAGGCCTGCCACGGGCGCGCCCACTGCGCGGGCGGCAGCAGCTGCTCCGACGCGAGTCCGGCGCCCACGTCGGAGCGTGTGAACAGTGCGTCCAGGTTGAACGTCAACGACATTCGTTTCTCCACTCTCTACCAGACACCTATAATCAACCGCACCACGGTTATGGCCACCAACCGAACCTACCAGTAACACTCACGCGAGTGCAGCGCGTCAACGACCACCCTCAGTCCCCACGAGATCCCGATGCAGTGCAGGATCGCACGCAGGTCCGCGCGCTCGCGCAGAGTGCGCACCATGCCGTTGAGCACCCTCGCCTGCCACGGCGTGAACATGTGCTCCGTCGGCTCGTCCTCGTCCTCGCGCGGCCCCGGGTTGTCGACGGGCCGACCCTGCTCGTCGAGCATCTTGATCCCCATCGGCGCTCACGCGCGCTGCTTGCCGTTGCCCTTGGGCTTGGACTTCACGCCCGCGACGTGGATCACCTGGTCGATCGGCTGCAAGCACTTGGGGCAGCTTCCCCCCCTGTCGAGGTGCTCGCTAGCGCACTTGTAGCAGAGCGTCATGTGCGAGCACGGCAGCAAGAGCCCACTGGGCTTCTTGGCGAAGCAGAACATGCACTCCTTGCGCTCGCCAGTGGCCGAGTCGATCGACGAGCTCGCCACGGAGTCGGCCACGGAGTCGGCCACGGAGTCGGCCACCGAGCTCGCCACCGACTCGGCGACTGAGCCGACCATGCTCACCGAGTCGTCCCAGTCGTCGTCGTCGGAGCCGTTGGCCGCGGCCGCCGGGGCCTCCCAGTCAAGGTTCTGAGTCGGCAGCGGGTCGACGCCTGCGTCGACGACGGGCTCCATCGCCAGCAGGTCGACCTGCCACTGCGGCGCCCTGGGCGGCGGCACCGTGACCGTCGAGGAGGCCACGGAGGACGAGGCGCCCGACGCCGACGAGCTCGCGTCGTACTCGCGACGGCTGAGCTCGAGCGCCTCGGCAAGCATCTGGGCCTCGCGCGCGGCGAGGTTCCACTCCACGCGCTTGTCGCGCGCGCGCTGCTCGGCCACGGCCGCGCGCGCCGAGTTGGCGCCCTCGGGCACATCGCCCGCGCCGAGCGGCAGCGGCGCGGCGGCGGCCGCCGCCGCGGCGGTCGCCTTGGCCATCTTGATCTTGGCGGCCTTCTTCTGGCCCTTGGTCAGCGCGGGCGCGGCCGCCGGCGCGGCCGCCGGCGGTGTGACGGGCGGCGGCGTGACGGGCGGCGAGACGTCCTTGGGGCTCGACACGGGCGAGGAGAGCGCCTTGCCCTTGCCCTTCGGCAATGCGATCGGAGCCGCCGTTGCCGGCGCCGCCGCCGCCGCCGCGGTCTCGTCGATGGCCGGCAGCGCCGCCGCGTCGCGCGCCGCGCGGCTGGCCTTCTTGCGCTCCGCCTTGGCGGCGGCCACCGCGTCGCGCGCCGCCTTGGCGCGCTGCGACTTGAGCTTCTCGGCCTTGACGAGCGCGCCGCTCGCCGCGTGGCTGACGGCGCGCAGCGCCTCGGGCCAGTCGCCCTGGGGCGCGATCAGGTGGTTGGTGTGCAGGAACTCCTGGAGCTCCTTGGTGAGGTTGTTGAGCACGCGCAGCGCGTCCTCAAGGTCTGCGCCCACACGCCCGTCCTTGGCGAGCATGCCGTCGGCCGTCTTGGCCCGACGCCGCACATCGACGAGCAACTTGTCGGCCTTGGCGTAGAAGGCGGCGAGGCCCTCGCGGTACGCGTACCCCTCGAGGGCAGCCTGCTTGACGCGCTTCTGCATGGCGCGGCTCAGGCCCATGTTGTTGCGCACGCGCCCGAGCGCCGCCTTGAGCGGCTCAAGCGGGTTGCCGCTCTCGTTGTCCTCGCCGCTGCGCACGCGCAGCGGTGGGCCCTCCGCCCACGCCACCAGCGCCTCGAGCGTGCGCACCACGGTCGTGGTGCGCGTGAGCGCGGTGTTGATGTCGGTCTCAGTGAGCCACTCACCGCTGTGCAGTTTCATGCCGGGCGCGCCGTTTGCGTCGCGCCCGAGGCGCGCCGCGTACTCGGAAGCGGGCAGGCCGAGCGCCATGCCGAACATCTCGACGCAGATGTACTTGCACAGCGGCACGTACATGTCCTGGCGTTCGGCCACGCTGGCGGACTCCCTGGTTGCCGTTGCCCTGGCGTAGCGGGTCTTGAGCACGCCGTACGTGCTGGCCGCGTCGGGGTTGAGCACGCCCCACGTGAGCGTGGCAAACACGAGGTTGAGCACGGCGTCGCCGCCGCCCTCGACGGCCGTGGTGCCGTCGACGAACGCGTCGGCCTGCAGGGTGGCAAAGCGCACGCGGCGGTCGTTCATGTCGAGCTCGGCCGCGATCGACTTGGTGGCGAGCAGGGCGCGATTCTCGGCGCGCTCGCGCTCCCAGGCCTTGGCCGAGCTGTAGGCCGTCTCGCACGGGTCGTGCATGGGCTCGGGCGGCGGGCTCTCGCACGGCTCGGGCGCGGCCGCTGGCGCGGCCGCCGGCGCGGCCGCGGCCGCCGGCGCGCTCGCGTTGGGAAAGAACAGGCTGCGCAGCCGCTCGACAAAGGTGTTGCGCTCCCACTGGGGCGGGTGCGGCTCGGGCAGCGTGAACGAGGTGTGAAACCGACCGACGAGCAGGTCGAGGTACCGCTTGGTCGGCGCCGCGGGCTCCTTGGCGGCCACGTTCTCGAGACGCTCGGCCGAGCTGAGCGCGCCCACGAGCCAGCCGTACGGCCACTCGGGCGCCGGCGCGACGTCCCAGCGCGCGCGTGAGCTCAGCACGGACGAGCGCACCTCGATGCCCGCAGCGCGCTCGACCGTCGGCAGCAGCGCCAGACGCACGAGCTTGCGCGGCGAGTGGTCGAGCAGCCACACGAGCGACTCGAACGCGTCGCAGCGGATGGCGAGCGAGACGAGCAGCACGGCCGAGCCGCTCTGCGCGAACGAGTCGTGCGTCGACCACGGTGACGCCTCGGAGCCGATGCCCCCGAGCAGCCAGTCGGGCAGCCGGTGCAGGCAGTTGGTGGTGACGGCGGCCGCCACGAGCAGCCACCACTGGAGGCGCATCGCGTGGTCGGGGCGCAGCCGCTCCCACTCGGTCCGCCCGTCCTTCTTGCTCGGCACCGGCGCGTCGGGCGGCCCTCCGCGGAGGAAGAAGTCGATCATCGCGTCGCGGTTTCCGCAGAAGAGCGCGCTCAGCATGGCCTCGGCCGACTCGTTCGCCGCCCGGTCCGTGTCGACGCCGTGGCGGTTCCGCGTGAGGTAGGCGAGGTGGTGACCCATCAGCGACTCGATGCACGCGCGCGCGTTGACGCGCACGCACGCCACCTCCCCCACGGGCACCTCGTTCCACGTGCTGGCGGGCTTGGCGCTCCAGTCGAGCAGGACGCGGCCGAGCGTGACGATGAGCGGGTGCACCGGGGTGGTCGTGACGACGGGCGGCGTGACAAATGGCACCGCCATCTTGATGGGGTGGTTGACGAGCGCGTTGATCTCCACCGCGGTGCTGGCGTCGGTCAGCAGGCGCGTAAGCGCCGCGTCGACGCCGAGCGCGAACATGCCGAGCATGCTGTTCTCGACGACGAGCCACCACTCGACAACCTTGAGCGGGCCGCGCGGGTCGGACGGCACGAGGCCGCGCAGCGGCGCGACGTCGGGCGGATCGTCCATCATGTTGGCGATGTGCGCGCCCGTGTCGAAGTCGGTGTTGCGCCGGTAGATCTGCACGTCCGTTTGGGACGACCAGTGCTCCGGGTCGCGCGTGCGCTCGCCCATGTCCATGGCCCACAGCACGTGGCGGCAGTTGGTCCCCTCGGGCTCAAACGCGTCGAACACGCCCGCGACCTCCAGCGCCATGCAGAGGTCGTGCGCGTTGCTGGTGATGCCCCACGGGTTCCATACGCCCATCGGCGTCTTAACCGTCGGCGTGGTGAGGCGGCGGCCGTCCGCGCCGGTGTGCAGCAGCACCGGCGTCGGCTTGTTCATGTCGGCGTGGTTGGACGACCCGCGCAGATCCATGAGCAGGAGCGAGACGTGCTGCGCGAGCAGCGCGACCTCCCTCGGGTCGGTCGGCGAGTCGTTCAGGCGCCGCGAGCGCCACTGCAGCGCGAGCGCCGCCTCCGCGAGGCGGTGGAAGCAGCTGTCGACGGTCTTGGTCGCGTCGCCCTTGAGGCGCTCGCCCATGCCGTGGAGCACGTCCCACGCGGCGTTCATGTCGTCCGGCAGCTTGTTGACCTCGATGATGGCGCAGTGCAGGAGCAGCCGGCGGCAGTACGCCTCGATCGCAACCGCCACCGCGGCGCCGCGGCCCACCGGCTGCCCGTCGTCGCGAAAGTACGCGTCGGCGGGCGCGTTGCGCAGCGTGGCCACGCCCAGCGCGTCGCGCGTCGTGCTGCCCAGCAGGTGCTTGAACGTCAGCACGAGCGTCGCGCCGTCGATCAGGTACTCGCGCGGCAGCTCGGGGTCGGCGCCGTGGCGCACGTGCCCGGCGCCGTAGGGATCGCCGTCCCAGGTCGGCAGGCGCAGCCGCAGCGTCTCGCGCGCCTCGAGCGCGCAGCGCCACAGCCCGAGGGCGAGGCCCTGCTTGGACGCCACGCCGAGCTGGTAGTCGGGCTCCGAGTGCACGCGCCCGTCGTCGTTCCAGCGCACGTCGACGTAGCGGCTCATGTCGTACTTGCGCATCAGCACGCTGAGCGCCTCGCACAGGTGCTCCGGCGCCGGGTTGGGCACCGGCGGCGTCGCCGCGTGCCGGCCCACCGGCGCCTGCGGCGTCGGCGCGTCGAACGAGAACTTGACCTTGGCGCGCTCCTTGCGCACGCCCTGCTCGATGACGCGGTCGCTGTACTCGAGCGGCAGCATGGCCGGGCGATTGTACCACGACCTGGAGACGATGGTGCCGGCCACCGCGGCGAGCGCGCAGTCGTCGGCGTACCGCACCCAGTCGCGCACGGTGACCGGAGCGGCCGGTCGCCCGCTGGCGTCGGCGGCGAACGCCAGCAGCGCACGCCGCGCCTGCTGGAGCTCGGCGGCGTCGATCACGAGCGCGGCGTACACGAGCCACGGCTCGCCGGGCTCGCGCGAGCTGGGCGGCGGGTGGAAGTGAACGTCGCAGCCGAGCATGAGCGAACCCGGCGAGCCGTGGCTCGTGTACGCCGTCTTGGACGTGTCGACCAGCGGCGCGCACACGCGCCGGACAAACGGCGCCGCCGGGCACGCGGCGTCCTGCGAGGCTCTCAGCGCGCTCTCGCGCTTGAGCTTCCACAGCTCGTTGAGCTTGAGGAGAATGTGGTTCTTCCACATCAGGATGTCGGCGTCGGTCTTCCAGAGCCGCGCCGTCGGCGCCTCGCTGTCGTGGGGCGAGGTGCGCCAGGTCTCCCACGCGGCGCGCGTCGTCGGGTAGAAGTAGACCCAGCCGTGCGCCGCAGCGTACGTGCACGCCGCGGAGCGCTTGGAGAGGTGCGCGACCGCGAGGACGGCGCAGGTGTCGAAGTAGAAGCGCGCGTTGCGCGCCTCGGTCGCGTCGTGGCCGGCCGGCCCGAGCAGCGCGGCCGCGCCCCGCGCGCAGTCGATCGCCGACGGCTGGAAGAGCTCATCGCCGCGCTCGACGCGCACGGCGATGGCCTCGAGCTCGCAGCCGGTCTTGCGGCCGGTGCCGCTGCCCGCGTGGCGCATCACGCGCTCGGGCATCCACAGCTCGAGCTTGGCCACGCCCTCCGTGCCGGCGGTGAGCGCGTACGGCGCCATGCCGTCGGCGATGGTGCGCTGCGGCACGGGCTTGGACGCGACGTTCACGCGGTCGTAGCGCACCACGCCCTTGGGCGTCGGCGTGCCGCGCCGCGCCTCGGCCATGGCGCGCTGCGCCGGGGTCGCCTCGTCGGGGTCCTTGACGGTGAGGTTGAACTCCGGCAGCTGGACGCCCGTCACCTTGAGCACGAGCTGCTGTGCGAGCTTGAACGCGGTGGGCATCGCGACCATCGGCGTCTCGCGCCCGAGCGCCAGGCCCTGCACCAGACCGACCGACGTCTTGACGTTGAGCAGGAAGCTCTCCGCGCGGCGAGCCTCGGCGTCCTCCACGCCCGCCGGGTGGACGGTGAACATGGCGGCGTTGCAGCACGCGTCCGCGCCCGGGTTGGCCTTCTCCCAGGCCTCGAGCCACGTGAAGGTCACCGAGACGAGCACGCCCGCGATCCCGCACGCCTCGCGCACGAGCTGCGACTCGTCCATCGCGCGCAGCGCCGCCTTGTCGCAGTCGAGGTTGAGCGTGCACAGGCGCGTGTCGGCCACGTTAATCTTCGGGTTGCTCAGCGTCGCGGGCTTGCCGAACATCGTCTGGACGCCGTCGGGCGTCATCGAGCCCGCCGAGGCCAGGTTGACCAGCCGGGCCGCCGAGGCGTTGCCGTCGTTGGCGCCGATGCGCAGCGCCTTGAGCATCTCGCGGCGCGCCCCCTCGGCGCCCTCCTTGTGGAAGGCGTCGACGACGCGCTCGTTGAGGTCGTGCGTGAAGGTGGCGTTGGCGGCGTGCGCCTCGGCCGACGAGAGCGGGCCGGCGAGCGCGGCCTCCGCCTTGTCGGCGGCCGGGACGTCCGCCGACGCAAACGCGGCGCCGAACTCGATGATGTCGAGGGTGAGCGCACCGTCCGCGCCCTGGATGAGCGTGGCGCTTGGCATCTGCGGGCGCGCGCGCGCGGCGACGGTCACCGGGTCGGTGTGTATGGGGGGTCCCAGCCGGTTGGCCGTTGGGAAAGCAAGCACCTGGACTTGGAAGCTGGGTTGGTGGGTCGGTAGACTGAGCTCGCTAGGCAGCTCACTTCACGCCCGACCGTCCGACCCCCGATCCAGCTCGCCCCAACCCGTTGCCGTCGCCGCCGCCACCGCCGCCGCCGCCGCCGCCATGGACGATCTTCCGCTCGCGTGCTTCGACGACGTGCCCGAGGACCTCTGCTGCAGCATCTGCCAGATGCCCAAGACCACGGGCAACGTGCTCCTCTGCCGCAACTCGCACAACGCCTGCCGCGTCTGCGCCGACACCATGCGCAGCGACCGCTCGACCTGCCCGGTCTGCAGCGTCGACTTCCTGCGCCCGAGCGGCGACTGGATGGCCAACCGCCTCGTCGACTCGATGGTGAGCGACGTGCTGCTCAACTGCCCGCACAAGGGCGAGGGTTGCGATCACCGGTGCAAGATGGTCGACATGGCCGCGCACACCGCCGTCTGCAAGTACACCGTCGTGCCGTGCCCGTGCGCGCAGGCGGGCGGCGACCGCGGCGGCTGTGAGTGGCGCGGCGCGCGCCACGACCTCGACGGGCACCTCGCGTGCGTCGACCACTCGCGCTGGATCGTGGGCATGATCTCGCGCCAGACCGCCGCGGCCGAGCGCCTAACGGCGCACGTCAAGGATCTCGACGAGCGGTTCACCAGCTACCGCGCCGCGGCCGCGGCCGCCGTCTCGCACGACGAGGGCGAAGTGCGCAGTCTCAAGCGCGACGTCGACGCCGTCTCCAAGCAGTGCACGAGGATCATCGGCTTCGTCGACCGCCAGGACGGTTCGTCGGTGCGCTCGCGGCAGCGCGACAAGAAGAACTCCAAGGACGTCGCCGACGCGCAGAAGGAGCGCGACGAGGCCGTCGCCGAGAAGGAGCAGCTGCAGGCCGACCTCGCGCGGCGCCAGACCGAGCTCAACGACGAGGCCGAGCGCTTTGACCGGCTCAACGGCGATAAGGGCGACCTCGAGACGCAGAAGGCCGAGCTCATCCGGCGCAACGAGGCGCAGGCCGTCCAGGTCGCCACGCACACCACCGACCTCAAGCGCGTGCGCGAGGAGCGCGACGGCCACGCAGCCTCGTCCAAGCGCGCCAACACCACGCTGCACGAGCAGCACTCCCTGCTGCTCAAGATGCTGCCGTCGGCCGCGTCGCGCTGCTGCCCGTGCAGCGCGTGCCGCCGCCGCGACCCCGGCTCGCCCAAGCCGGTGCAGCGCGTCGCCCCGGCGGGCGCCGGCGGCAGCCACCGCGCCGAGTGAGGCGACGGAGGGGAGGGAGGGGAGCGGCGCGCCGGACACACAGACACCAGACGAACACGACCCTCGAGTAAGTGCGTGTCAGGGCTGTTCTAGCCGTCCGTGAACTCTCTCTCTCTCTCTCTCTCTGCGCCACTACCCCCCATACAGCCATGGCGACGCTAGCCTCGCAGCCCGCGCCAGCGGCCGCGCGGGCCAAGCCGCTCGAGCCGATGCCGACCACCACCAACTTGCCCGACCCGACCAAGTCGGGGCTCGGCGTCGAGCTGCGCGCCGAGCTGCGCGGGATCAACCCGCTCTCCTTCCGCGGCGAGGGCCTGTGGATCGGCCTCAACAACAAGAACGTCAGCCACGCCGGCGACCGCCTCTCGCCCGCCGAGCCGCTGCTCACCATGCTCGACGCCAAGCAGTGGCGCGAGTCGATCGACACCTTCACCAAGATGAAGTTCCTCCCGCCGCGCGCGCTGCGCGTCGAAGACGGCTACACCAAGGAGCTCGCCGACCTCAGCGGCATGGACACGGTCGTCGTGCGCTACTGGGGCCTCGAGCACGCCGACCACGAGGAGGGCAAGCCGCTCGACCCGCGCGCGCAGCTCCTCAGCAGCGCGCTCACCGGCACGACGTGGGAGTGGCCGTGTCAGTACGTCTACGCGCAGATCCAGGCCGCGCGTCCGGCCGAGGACGCCAAGTCGACCTCCAAGGCGCAGGCCCAGACGCTCAAGGCGAGCAAGGCGCCCACCTACGGTCTCACGCGCGGCTTCCTCAACGAGCCGCCCAAGCCGCCCCCGCGCAACGAGGCGCAGGCCATCGTGCGCGCCGACCGCGGCGCCGAGACCGAGGCCATCAGCGCGGGCGAGGCCGCGCCCGCGCCCGCGCCCGCGCCCGCGCCCGCGTCCGCGCCGCCGCCGCCGCCCAGCGAGCCCGACGTCCCCGTCTCGCCCGGCTCGGGCGAGCCGGGCCAGCGCTTCTTCCCCTCGGCCGAGTACGTCTACCCCGACGGCACGGTGCGCACGACCCCCGCCGGCTTCTACACCGAGGACGAGTTCCTCGCGCGCGCCTTCGAGGAGCAGGCGCGCTACGCCGAGGCGATGGCGCCCCTCGCCGCGGTTCAGGGCGCCACCTACGCCAACGACCCGCAGCTCTCGCGTGAGGCCTCGCCCAAGTCCGACGCGCCCACGCCGCCGCCGAGGCCCCAGACGCCGGCGCCGCCCTTCGACGGCGAGGCCTTCGCCCTCCCCGCCTCCGTCGTCGACGGCCTCGCCAACGTCACGCTCGAGCACGACGATGGCGAGACGGACCCGTCGCTGCACGCGCTCAACTGAGCGCGAGCGTACCGACCCCGACCCCGGCCCCCCGACCCCGACTCTGTGTGAGTGCGTGAGTGAGTGAGTGAGTGAGTGAGTGAAGTGCGAGGGTTGGTTTTGGCGGGTGCGTAGCCGCGCTTTTTCCTAAACCCGGTACCATGGTCACGACGACGACGAGAGAGAGAGAAGAGGGGAGGGATTTTTGGCGGAGCGGTCCCCGCAGGTTCGTTGGGTGTGTGGACGGTCAGGCCCACAGCGAGCGCGCTGCTCACTTGGAGAGGAACTGCGCAAGCAACGGAATGGCGTTAAGCGCAAGGGGGGCAGGTGGGCGAGTGCGAGTGCGGTGGGCGAGTGCGAGTGCGGCGGGCGAGTGCGAGTGCGGCGGCGCTCACGTTGTAGTGCACCTCCATCTCCATGTGCACTGCGCAGGCAGGCGGGTGTGTGAGCAGGCAGGCGGGTGTGTGAGCAGGGCGCCGGTGCGGTGGGCGGCGCAGCGGCAACGCACTCTCGAGCGGGCGGTGGTCGATCTCGTTCTCGAGCGCCTTCTCCTTCTTGTCGAACATCACGCGGATCTGGTCGGCCGCGCCCTCCGAGCCCGCGGCCGCGACCTCGGCGGTCAGCTGGGCCTTGAGCGGTCGCTGCCGAGCAAGGGGACAGGCGTCAGAGTTGGCACAGAGATGGCACACGTGAGGGCCGCGTGCTGCCGCTGCGAACCTTGGCCTCAACCATGAGGTCTGCGCAAAGAACAAGCAAGTCGGGTGGTCAGTTCGTGGCACGTGCTAGCTAAGGTGAAGGGCAAAGCGGGCGGCGTCGCTCACCGCTGCGCGCCTCGCTCCAGCTGCCGTACTCGGACGGCTGCACCTGCACCGTAGACCGGGATAGGTCGCGAACTTTGCTGCGCACGCGACGGAAACAGGCGGTCAGCGCTAGTCCCTGTGGCCGCGCACGGTGTCGGAAGCGGCATACATCTGCGATTCGACCTGCGTGCGGACGAGTGGCCTGCCGACGATGCCGCGCTCGCGCTCAGTGTCGCCCGCGTGCGAGGCGTGGGCGCGCGTGAACGGGCCGGCAAGGGTGTGGCATGGGCAGCGCACAATATCGACTCGTAAAGCGACGAAGAGATTTTCACCTGTGCGAGCGGAGGGGCGCGGAAAGGGTTACATCTACTTGATTCGATCGCCATCTGGGAAGGGGTACGTGGGTCAGACGATGCAACGGCTGAATCGTCGCATGAATCAGCACAAGCATCGGTGCATGTGCCCTCGTCTGGCGGCTGCGGAGCGCAAGTACGGCTGGGAAGCAATGACGATCACTCTGCTCTGCACTGTGGCTGAGGAGGAGCTCGACGCTGCGGAGGAGCGTTTCATTGCCGAGCTGGGCACGCTGCACCCCGCTGGGTACAATCTTCAGCGTGGCGGGAGGAGCGGCCAGGGCATGATGCATCCAGAGACAAAGGCAAAGATCGGTAGCTTGAAGCGCGCCCAGTGGCAAGCCGGCGTCTTTGATCCTGGATCTGGCAAGGGTCCGCATACCGAGGTGGTGGTTGCTCGCAACACTGCTGCATTGCGGGCCAATCAGGAGAAGAGGCTGGCGGGGTTGGAGGGCGAGGCATTGCGGCTGGCACAGCGCCAGGTGCGGAACGACCGTCGCGCACACGAGAAGGCACTGGCCAAGCGGCAGGCGAGCAGGGATCCAGCGGCTTGGGCGGCGTGGCAGGCAGCGGAGGCAAAGCTGACGATCGATCAGCGCAAGATGCTGGCATGCGCAAACAAGCGCGCCGAACGAATGGCTGCGATGACTTCTGTCGACGCTGCAGCGTTCATGCAGAGCTGCCGAGCCAACGCCGTTGCCACAGCCAGATCCCGCAAAGCCGACATGCCAGAGCTTGAGCGGTGGTATCCCAACACGCTGACGGCTGCTGAAGTGCGCGCTCTGCGGGCGAACGGAGGGGTGTGGCCGAGCAGCGCACCAGACCCTCCGGCATCATCTGCCAAGGCAACGGAGCGCGCGTCAGATGCGGGTGGGTACGAGACTGGCTCGGAGGCATGAGCGCACCGAGATTTCGCCCATTTGCAGCTTGTCGGCTGTGCACGCAAAGGGAGCGGCGCGTGAGCAACGTCGGGGCGGTGAGCAACGTCGGGGCGGTGAGCAACGTCGGGGCGGTGAGGGCGGGGCTCGACGGACCATTTTCGCTGATCGCGCTAACTATCGGATGGTCAGCGGCAACGAGCACAAAGCGGCGCTGCGTGACCTCTGCGGACGCGCAAGAAACAGTCGTGAGTAGCGCGTTGAGAGTAGGGTAGTCACGATACCGTGCGCACCGTGCACGCCCTTCTCGGAAAGGTTCCTGGCAAGCGAGCGCAGCTGTCAGCAGGAGCCTGGAGCGGACAGTGTGTCAGAGCATGTGCGGGATCCCGCGTTGCGAGCGCGGCACTCACTGCGACGTATATCCGGGAAATTTCTTCGCGCTGCGCACGGGAGGGAGCGAGTCAGTAGACAGTGCGCAGAGTGTGGTGAGTGGCGCGTTCGAGGGCACGAGCATGCAATTCATATGCAAGGCTGACATCGTCCGACTGGAGGGACTTATCGCGGGTCGACTCGCAGCACGGCAGCACGATAGTCTGCGCGCAACGGAGGCAAGGGTTTAGGCGTGCCGCCGGCATTGCGCCCGCATGCGCGTGCGCACCGAGAACGCCTCACCCGTCGACGAGTAGGTGCAGTCGTCGACGCCGGTGATGCGGGCGCCTGCCGACGGACGCGCACGGGGGCGGTCCGTCGGCAACCTGCATGAAAGCAGCTGACCGGGGCCACGAGAGCGCGGGCGGGCGGAGCGGGTTGGGCGGAGCGGGTTGGGCGGGAGGCTGAGGGCGACGACTTACCGAGCGCCACGGGGAAGTTGGACTTGACGTGCGTGATCTTCATGTCGTGGAGCACGATGCTCTTGAGGTCACCCATCGCTTCGGCCGCGCCCTGCCAGACACACCGGCGGTGTACTTGATCAGGAGTCCGAGTGGCAAAGGGTACGTGGGCCAGGCGCTGAATCTGAGAGGACGCATGCAGACCCGAGCACCTTGCTCGTGCGGAGGCCACATACGCGGAGGAGAAGCGGGGCTGGGCTTCGGCGTACCTCAAGGCTGGTGAACTTCCGCTGCTGGAAGATCGAGCGCAGCGCCTCCTGCGAGGGCGCCCAGGTGCCCTTCTGCTTGGAGAGGCAGAGGTCGTTGAGCGAGGCGCGGATCGACACGACGACGTTGCGCTTGAGCGGGTTCTCGGAGGTGGCGACCGAGAAGCCGTTGCCCTCGGCGAGCGTCTGGTCGTTGGCGCCGGCGGCCTCGGCGAGGTCCATGACGGAGCCGCCCACGGAGGCGACGCCCTTGTTGTCCGCGCGGATGGACATGGGTGACGGCGAGACGGTGTGGCGGGATCGACTGTAAGGTGACTTGGTCCGCTGTTAGTACCGCACCCGACAGACCCTTATGCACACCGACCGACACACACACACGGTGCGTGACGTCGCGAAGCCTTACGTCATGCGCGCGAGCAGACGGCACGCCTCGTCGGCGGCGCGGCGCGCTTCGGCGGCGGCGAGCGCACGCGCGGCGGCGAGCGCGTCGTCGGTGGGGCCAACGCCTTCGCAGCTGCCGACGGAGGAGGCGGAGGAGGCGGAGGAGGCGGTCGAGGCGGTCGAGGCGAGCGAGCTGGCGTCGCACGCGCTGCCCTCGCTGCTGCTGCTGCCGGCATCGGCGGCCGAGCCGAGCCACGCGGCCGACGGCAGCGCGGCGAGCGGCACGGTGAGGGGCGGCGGCGGCGGCGCGCCGCCGGCGGCGGCGGCCGAGAACGCGGGGTCGGGCTCGAGCGCGCCGTGCTGGCCGAGGGAGGCGCAGCGCGCGGCGTGGGTCGTGGCGTCGCAGCACACGCCGCGCGGCCACGCGGCGGCGCGCATCCACTCGAACTGCAGCGCAAGCGCGGCGTGGTTGGGCAGGCCCTGCGCCTGCGCGGCGGCGGCGGCGGCGACGGCGGCCGAGCGCGCGCGCTGCAGCGCGCGCTCCTCGGCGCGCAGCGCGCCCGCGTGCCACGCGTCGGCGTGGCCGTCGGAGAGCGGCCAGTCTTCTAGCAGCGCGCTCGCGCGCTCGAGCGCGATGCGCATCCCGGCGCACACGTCGGCGGCGCGCGCGCCGCGCGCGCTCATGAGGTAGTGCGCGACGAGGACGGCGGCGGTGACGCCGACCGCGACGTCCTTCAGCCCGTTGCGGCCGAGGTACGTGCGCGCGCCGACGGGCTCGCGGCTCTCGGGCAGGTGGCGGCGCTGCAGCCGGTCGACGCGGTGCGCCATCAGCCCGTTGAGCAGGTGGTCGCGGTCGGTGCCGCCGACGGCGGCGGCGTCCCAGCGCGTCGGCTCAAAGAAGCGCGCCACGTGCCGCAGGGCCGCGACGACCTCGCTCTTCGCGGCGCGCACGCCCGAGAAGTCGAGGACGCTCTTGAGGGTGGCGCCAAATATTGCGCCGACGCTATCCGTCAAGCGGGCGCGTCCGCCGCCGCCGGTCGACCGCCGCCGCTGCTTGTGGATCGCGCTCGCGCGAGCGGGCGCCGCGTGCGCGAGCCCGTGCGCGAGCCCGTGCGCCTCGCCGCCGCCCGCGCCCCGCGCGGCGGCGCCCTCCGACAGCCACAGACGCCGCAGCTGCAGGGCGCCGTGGCCCGCGCGCTCCGCGTGCAGCGCGTAGCCCTCGCTCGCGGCGCCCGCCACCTGTGCGCGCGGCACGTGCGCAGGCGGCACAGGCAACGGCGACGGTATGAACGACCGCATTGAGTCGACGGCGGCGCTGGTGGGGAACTCGCCCACCGCGTCCGACGCGCTGTCGGCGCTGGGCGGCGACCTGACGCTGTCGATCAGCTTCGCCGTGGCGCGTGAGCTGCTCGACGCCGCCAAGGAGGCGCAGATCGGCGAAGCCGAGCTGATCGGCATCGTGCTCACGGTGTCGATCGTGCTGTCGGCGCTGCCGAACGCGCTGTGGCTCGCGAGGACAGAGGTGGCGGCGGCGTGGGCGGTGTCGACGGGCCGAAAGCCTCGGATCGCGCCCGACCCGTCGGCGGCCGACAGGTCGGGGCTCCTCGCGTTCCTCGCGCTGTTTGTCAAGGTGTCGCAGCGCATCACGATGTCGATCTGCGTGCAGCTGATCGCTGCCAACGTGCACGTGACGCAGCCGCTCAGGACGGTGCGCGTCTTCACGCTGATGGGCGTGGCGGTCTTCTTCGTCTTCTTGGAGAGCACGGCGACGCTTGGGCGCGTGGTGGGTCGAGGCGGGTAGCGGGTAGCGGGGCGCGGGGCGGCGGGCGCAACGCACGCACCGGACAGCCGTTGCCGCGCCGTATGGAGGGTTGCGCACGGCGTGGTGGAGGCAACGGATGAGCGCACCGAGGCGTGCGCGTTCGGCCGTCGTGAGTGTCGGTGCGTTGGGCCAGACGTTTGCGCTAGGCGCACTACCCCCCATACAAGGCAGCCCTCGTTTGCGCACGTCCCCATGGCGACGGGTGTCTACGCACAGCTTGTGCACGACGAGGCGTGGGCGGCGCGGGTCGTCGAGGCACTCGCGACCGGCGTGGGCCAGGACGTCGACCTCGACACGCTCGAGCGTCAGTTCGACTTTGCGTTCGCGCCACAGTGGGTCGCCGCGTCCGAGGGCGGCGACGGCGGCGCGTGGCGCGACCCCTACGGATCGCAGGCGCTGATCGGCAACGTGGAGGCGTCGTGGAGCGTCCTCCTCAACGGCGTGTGGCGCGCGTGCGTCGAACTGCCCGGGCTTGACCCGGCCGAGACGGGGCCCGACACGGACCGGCACGTCGCGGGCGCGTGCAACCTGCTGTACCACCGGCTGAGCGGGCTCCTGCTGTGCCGAGACACGAGCGCAGACGAGCTGGAGATCAGCGCGGACCTGGCGGTGGGCTGCGTTGCGGCGGACGCGTGCGCCCGCGCGCGCGCGCGAGCGTCGATGCGCATCGAGGGCGTGCGTGCGCTGCAGCAGCTCTGCGCCGCGGCGACGCACGGGCGCGACGACGAGGTGGGCGCGATCGTCGATCACGCGCACGAAGCGCTGGTGTCGACGCTCACTGCGCCACCCGCTGTGCTGTGCGACGAGCTGCGCGGCGCGCGCGTGCCGGTGGACGCGCTTCTGGCGCTGCTGCGGCCGTCGTCGCGCGGCGCGCCGATGAGCGGCGCGGCGCGCCAGCTGTGCGTCGCGCGCTGGGCCGCGCGCTTTGGCGAGGCCGTGTCGCAGGCGTGCGTCACGACGCTGGAGGCGCTGCGCCCGATGACGCTCGAGCCCGACGCGTCGGCGCGCTGGTGCGGCGTCGGCGTCTTCCCGGCGCACGGGCCTGCCGTGCGCGCGGCGATCGAGACGGGCGGCGTCGGCGCGGCGACGCCGTGTCCGACGCCGACGCACACGCACGCGGCGGCGGGGCGCGTCATCGCCGCCACGGCCACGACCGACCGGGTGGCGCTCGTGGAGGTGCGCGTGGCGCGCGTCGTGCGCGCGCTCCTGGCGCAGGGCGCGCTGCCACGGCGCCGCGTGCGCACCGAGCTGGTGCTCCCGCTAGTGATGCGCTTCGGGAGCGAGGCGTCTGTCGAGCGGCTGCGCCTGCGCGCGACGATTGCGATGGATCCGGAGATGGACGTCGAGGCGGGGGCCGAGGCCGAGGCCGAGGCCGAGGCCGAGGCGGTCGGGCCGGGCTTCCCGTGGCTCTCGGAGATGGCGCGCGCCGCCATAGAGCGCGGCAAGGACCCCGGCTTCCCGGCGCCGCTGCTGCGCGACTTCACGGTGCTCGTGCTCGTGGGGCAGGCGCTGCGCGCGCGTCCGGCGCCGCGTTACGTGGCGGTCAAGACGACGGTCGACTGGCTGCAGATGCTGCCCGAGCCGATGGGGGCGGCGCGCGCGATGGTGGCGGCGCACACGCGGGCGTCGCTCAACCAGGCCGTTGGGTTTGTGTTTGCGCGCGTGGTGGAGCTGATGGCCGACGCGCGCGGCGTCGAGTACCGCCGGCTGCCAGCGTCGGCGCCCGGGTCGATGGGAGTGTGCCTCGACGGCGCCGACGCGGCCGAGCGGCTCGCCGAGTCGGCGGAGGGGCACATCTCGTCGATCCTGGGCACGCCAGACTGCGACCCGCTCCGCTGGACGCCGTCGCGCTCGGCGCACGCGCACGCGCGAAGGCGCGCGACGTGCGCCGGCGAGTCCTCATAATAAGTAGCACGTTGTGGGCATCGAACGGGTGTGGACCGCTAAGCTTGTGGTGTGAGTCCGCATCGTTGCGCGTGTGCGTCTTGACGAGCGAGCGATGGCCACCCCTGTGGGCGGAGTCAACGACGGCGTCAACCCGTACGCGGGCGGCACCCTCTCCCGCGCCGGCCGGCCCACCGGCGCCTCCGCCGAGTTTGCGACGCCCGGTGCGCCGGGCTTCCCGACGCCCGGCGCGCCTAACATCCTGACGGCGCGCAACAACAAGGGGTCGAACGTGCAGATCCCCTACTCGCGCCTCGTGCCGATGCACGGCAAGTACAAGCTGCCCGTCAAGGACGACCGGCTGACGGGCACCGGCGTGAGCGAGCTGTACGAGTACGACGGGCTCGAGGCGGGCGAGCTCGCGTGGGTCATGAGCAAGCAGTTCGCGACGCTGCCGCACGACGGCGCGAGCTGGGCGCCCAACGCGACGATCTCGGCGCTCGTCGACCACGCGGCGCTCGCGCACAACATCGACGGCGCGTCGGCGGCGGCGCAGCAGCTGGGGAACATCGCGGCTGCGTGGCGCACGACGCCGCCGGGCGGCTCGCAGCCGCGGGCGGTGCCGAAGAACAACCTCGAGTCGGTCTACCGCGACACGCAGACGCAGGCGGTTCGCGGCGCGGGATACACGGGCTGGGTCAACCGCCTCGACCAGCCCGTGCAGCCGCCGGCGGAGCTGGTGCCCAACGCGCCGGGCGCGCCGTACGGAAGCGGCGGTGTCGGGCCCGACGGCGCCGCGCTCTCGGTCGATGCCGGCATGGGCGGCTACGGCGTCGACCGGATGCAGCGTATGGCGTCCACCGGCTGGATCGAGTCGTGGTTCCACCGCTTCATCGCGCGGCAGCGCATCGACTTGGTCGGCCTGCGCATCGCCGACGACCAGGGGCAGAACGCCTTCCTCGACTCGGACATTGCGTTTTTCGTCGGGCTGCGCACACTCCCGCGGCGAAACGACGTGCTCAACCCGGACCCGGCGAGCGGTGGCTACCCGCCACCGGCGGTCGATGGGTACCTCGCGGGCGCGACGGTGCTCTGCGTGCCCGACCTGGCGTACGCGCTGCAGGTGTCACCGGGCGACCGCATCCCGGGCTCGACCGGCGTGGCGCAGCCCGACGCGCAGCGCATCGCGCTCGGGCACGCGGCCGACCCGATGCGAATGCAGGTGCAGGTGCCGATGATGCAGGGGCTGTACGTGATGGAGCAGGGCCCCTTCCTGCGCTCGTACGGCGCCGACCACTACCCGGTCGACATCCGGCAGCCCAACGACTCGGCGGGCAACCGCGTGCGGCAGTGGTCGATCCTGGCCAACCCGAACGGCGGGCCCAACAGCGGGCTCGACTACGCCACGACGCCCAAGCTTGCCGAGGTCGACCGGCACCTCGGCTCGCAGCTGGCGCAGAAGGGGCTGTACTGCGCGCTCAAGAAGCACGGCGTCTTCAACTGGGTGCCCGACGGCATGTGCCTCAGCAAGTTTGCCACGGGTCCCGACGGCTACTCCGACGACCACTTCGACGCGCGCACGGGCCAGCTGTTCAACGTGGGTGTGCAGGGGCCGTGCATCACCAAGACGTGGACGGGCGACTCGTCGATGGTCGCGATGCCGGGCGACAAGCTCTTCGTGCTCGTCATCGGCACTGTCAACTACGAGGTCGGCGACCTGACCGCCGCCCTCGAAGCCGCAGATGCGCTGGACAATGCCGTCCTCGCCGCGGTCACTACTGACGAGGCGGGCGATCCCGATGCCGACCCCACGGACGCTGTTGGCCGCGACCGGCTCCAGGCCAACCTTCGGCGCGCGCGCGAGCTAGGAAGGAGCGCCAGGAGCGTCGCCGCCGTCAGCGAACAGTTGCCTCGGGCGACGCGCGCCGAGCTGGAGGCTAGCGTGCGCGCGCTGTACCAAGCCAACGCGGCGCTGACGATGTCGATCGCGCGCGAGAAGTTCACGCGCAAGGTCTACTACGAGGCGCCGGGTGCGCCGGGCGGCGTGACCGTCGCGCGGCCCAACGCCGCGCGGTACGGCTCCGTGTCGGACATCGTGGGCGCCGCGAGCGAGCGCGAAGTCAACGTTGTCGTTGGAGTCGCGCGGTCCCTCGGCCGCTCCGTCGAGACGTTTGGGCAGGGTCTGCTCGTGAGCACGCCGACGAACGCCAAGAAGCTGCACGACGACCTCGTCGTGCAGCTCAACCAGCTCGCCGCCGGCTCGAGTCCGTCGGTCGCAGGCGCGGCCGAGTACACGTCGCTCAAGGCCGCGGCGCAGGCGGCGCTCGAGTCGTACGCGTCGCTGTACGGAGACGTGGCGCGCACCAACGTCGCGCTCGCCGGCGCGGGCGACGATGCCGACGTGAACTTCAAGAAGGTCGCGCAGGACGTGCGCAACGGCAAGCGGCCCGTCGTGCGCGCCGAGGTGAGCGGCATCCACCTCAAGCGCGCGACGAGCTCGTGGATGTCCAACACGTCGCACTTCGACCCGATGAACTCCAAGTCGCGCTGCGGCCTCAAGATTGGCTACTTCCCCGACGGTCAGCCCGGCGCCACGCCGGCCGCCGTCACCGCGAACATCGCAACGCGCGCCGCCGAAGGGCCGGCGCCGACTACGGAACCGCTGCGCCAGATCAACCCGGGGCGCGCGCTGGCAGTCTTGGGCGGGGGCGTCGACCCGGGCGGCGGGGTCTATAGCAACCACCCACCGGCCGACAACCTTGGCGCGACCTACTACGGCCTCGACGGGACGCCGCTGCCGACGGCGGATGAGCTCCGCGCCAACCCGCTCGCCAAGCTTGGCATGCGCCGGGAGGACGTGCCCGCCGGCTCGGGCAACTTCGCGACGGTGATGCCGATGCGCGACGTCGACACGGCGCCCAAGGTCACCGCCACCGGACTCGTCCCAGGCAGCGTCGAGCGGCCCGCGCGCACCGGCGCGAGCGAGTTCATTCTCGGCGCGTGGTGCGTCGGCACCGTCACCGACTCGGCGGCGTCGCGCGCGGCGATGGCGCACGGCAACCTCGTGCGCACGGCGCAGCACTCGATGGCGATGAACGCCAACGTCAACATCGAGTGGTGGGACGCCGACAAGCTGTACCAGCACTACATGGACAAGGACCGCGGCCACTACCGCGCCAACTCCGAGGACCCGCGCTTGTCGATCACGCGCAAGAAGGGCCTGCCGCTGCCGTCGGCCGCGGCGCTCGCCGGCACTGGGCTGGAATCAAAGACGGTGCTCAAGCCAGAGGGCACGGTCAAGCAGCGCACCGAGTCGACGATGCGCACCGTCGAGTCAATAGTGCGCGAGATGACGGAGCAGGACGTGCAGACCATGTCGGCGGACAGCGCTTCGGGCGCAGGCGCGGGCGCGGCGCTCTTCCCGGTGGGCAACGAGCTTCCCACCCTCCGGGGCAACGGCGGCAACGACGTCACGCCCGGCACGGGCTACGACGCCATCGTCCATGCCCTGCGCGCAACGGGCGGGGATCGCTTCGACGAGGCGCTGCGCCGACTGGCGGTCAAGCGACTGACCGACGGCGAGGGTGACTACGAGGGCACGTACATCCAGCCGGACATCTTTGGCCCCGACACCGACGCCAAGGGCACGCGCGTGTACGACATGCGCGAGCGCGTGGGCGACGGGCTTGCGCGCGACGGCTACGTGTCGGCGGGCAACGCCGGCGCCAACGAGCCGCAGCAGGAGACGCTGGTGATGAAGGACCCACACTACTGGCAGGATACGCTCGCGAACATCTGATGATGCGGGCGTGGCGAAGGGCAGGAGGGAGGGAGTCCTCCACGGGCGGCAACGCTGTGCGCGGGTCCGTATGTGTGCACGCACCATGTCCAGTCGGTGTTGCTCCTCGCTAACCGTAGTGTCGAGATGATAAGACCCGTATGTCCGCGACGCAGTAAGCAACGGAGCGGTTGCCCGCCGACGCGCACACCCGCTCACCACCAGCACAGCGATGGCGCTCGAGCCGCGGTACGGCGCGATGTCGCGCGACTTCCAGTCGTTCACCGGTCCGGGCGACCGCGACCTGCCCATGACGGAGATCTCGGGCTACCAGCCCGTCTCGCGCATTGGCGAGATCGTCATGAACGCGTTCGGTGCGCAACCGACTCATTCGAACCCGCTCCAGTCCGCGCTTGCCTAGCGAATGCTGAGCACTGTCACACCCCGTGTCGCAGTCGACGCGTACGAGTTCGCGGCGCTCAAGGACCAGCTGAGGGGCCAGGAGATGACGGGCCCGCGCCTCGCCGGCGACCCCGACGCCAATGCCGGCCTCACGACCGAGTACAAGCCGATGTTCCACGAGTGGGCGACCGTGCAGCCCGGGATGGTCTGCCTTGCGCGCAAGAAGAAGACGGCGGTCTTTCGCCAGTACGTCGCGGCCGAGACGGCCGTGCCGGTGATCGCGTGCGCCGCCTGCCTGCCGGTCGCCCAGGAGAAGGACTACTTCTTCGCCGGCGTCGCGCGCTCCAAGTCGGTGCGCTCGCCGGACGACGGCGTCGGTCCCACCACGGACGAGTTCTTCACCGTGTCTATCGGCGGCATGGTCACCGTGCTCAACACGTCGGGCACGCAGATCCACCCGGGCGACCTGGTCGAGTGGTGCCTGATCAACCCGGCGGCGCAGCGCGGGTCCTCGCAGAAGCGGCTCAAGACCGGCCCGCGGCGGATCGGCATCCGCACCGCCTCCGTCTCGTCGGCCAAGATCATCGGCCGCGCGCTCTCGTTCGCCAAGTCGGGCGAGACGCTCGACGTGCTCATGTAAGGATTGCATTCGAACCAACCGCCAACCGCCACCCACAGACCCACGCCCATGGCTCACACGACTCGCTCGCTCGCTCGCTCGCAGCAAGCAATAGACTACACGGGGGGGAGACGCCACACCAAGCGACGCGCCGTACACAGCCATGCGTGTGCGTGGGTTAGAGCAGTGTACACAGCACAGAGTATTGGAACACGCGCGCTACCTACGGCGCTACCCACCACCGCCCGCGTTCGCGAGTCCCTGCGTGAGGCTAATCTGCATGACGGGGTTCTTGGCGAGCGCCTCGAGCCGCGCGATCATCACCGACGTCTGGTTGAGCATGCGGTCCATCGCCGGCACCGCCTGATCGGCGAGCGACTGCGCCTGCCCGACCATATCGTGCGCGCCGATGGTCGACTCGTCGACGTGCGCGAGGATGCTCATCGTGTGGTTGATTGCCAGGCCAAAGTACGGCGCGGCCGCCTCCTGCGCCGCCTGCATGCTCGCCGAGAACTGCCAGTACATGATGAACACGACGCCGATGATGACGACCCATAGAAACACGGCGGCGCACAGCGTGAGCGAGCTGGGCAGGTCAATGCCGCTGCGCCGGTCGCGCGCGCCGTGCCCCAGCAGCCCCTCTTGCTCCTCGTACAATCCGGGCGGCCCCATCACCAGCCCATCGTACGCGTCGGCCGCCGACGGCGCCACGCCGGTGCGCGCCCGCGCCCCGCCGCCGCGCGGCGGGCGCGCTATCGGCGGCCGGTTGAGCGGCGGCGGCGCGCCGACGCGCGGCGCGTTTGCATGGAGGCCAAAGAGCCCCGGGTCGAACGGTCGCGGCTCCTCGAGCCGGAACAGGCTCAGCGTCTGGTGGCGCGGCCTTCGCGGCGGCGAGGTGCTGATGGCGAGGTCCCACGACATGGCGCGCCGCGCGGTCGCCTACCTGCACCGACGCTAAGCCAGTCTAATGTCGGCGGGGCGTTGCCGCGGCGGTGTGCCGCCGCGCCATGTCGCGCCGGCCTCACGGCCCGTCCGACCGGCCGATGATGTACTACTACGAGGACGTCGAGGGCGGCGGCATCGCGCCGCGGCTGCCGGTGCAGAGCATCGCGTCGCGCGTGCTCATAACCGGCGTGCTCGTCTGCTGCTGCGGCATCATCGCGTTCTCGATGCTCTTCGTCGCGTCGCTCTTCGCGACGCTGCCGCGCGTCGTGCCGCAGCCCGCGCTCGGACCGGGGAGCGCCGTCGTCTCGATCGACGCGCGCGCTCCCGACCCGGGCCTGCCGCCGTCGCGCACCCACCCGCCGCGCTCGGTGCTGCAGCGGCTCGCAATGCTCAAGCGCGCGCAGGCGCCGGCGCGCGGCGTCGATCGCGTCGGCGCGCGCGCCGTGTTCCCGCACTGGCTCGCGGAGAAGGGCGAGTGGGACGCGGCCACCGTGCTGGACGACGTGGTGCTGGCACTCTCGTATCTCGCACGCGACGCAAACACACACACGAGTGTACAGTAGCGTGCACGCGCCTCACGCCTCACGCCTTCTCGCACGAGCCGCGCTCGGATAAGGTGCACGCGGCGGGCGTGTGGAGGGCGTAGGGCGCAGGACGGCGTCATGACGTGCGCGTACAGCACCTACTTTGTGCTCGTGTGGGGCTCGGTGTCGCTGGCGGTGCCGGCGGCGCTGGTGCTCCTCGGGTTCTCCGTGCGGTGGACCGTGCCACACGAGCACTGGAACGCGACCAACGGCACGCACGACGGCGAGGACCACGACCACCCGCTGCGCTTTGCGCTCGGATACGCCGGCGTCGCGCTGCTCGCGCTGTGGACGGCGCTCATGCGGCTGCACGGGCCGCGGCTGCACGTGCGCGCCGGCACGTGGCCGTCGCTCGGCTGCGGCGACGCCTACCCCACCACCGAGGCCGAGGCGATCGCCGCCGTCGCGTGCATCAAGCGTGCCTACGGACGCAACCCCGAGGTCGTGGGATCGGCGTGGGGCTTCTTCATCCTGCGTCGCGGCCCCGTCGGCCCGCGCGTGTACACGCACCGCTTCACGGGGCTTCAGCAGGACACGGACCGGTGGGCGGCGGGCACGACGATCAACGCCTTGGTCAAGCACTACGAGGCCATGGGGCGCACCTTCACGACGCACCCGACGATGGACTACATCTCGGTCGGCGCGTGGTTCGCCATGGGCAACCACGGCAACGGCGGCAACCACCCGCTCACAAAGGGCTCGTCTGGCACGCTGCAGGACGCGCACGTGCTCGACATGGACTCGGGCAGGGTGATGACCATGGACTATCCCGCGCTGCGCCGCGCGTTCGACGCCTCGCCGCGCAGCTACTTCTTGCTCAGCGTGGCCTTCAAGGAGGAGGCGATGATCGACGACATCTGGCTGCAGAAGGAGGGCATCGTCGTCGACTCGGCGCACTCGGCCGAGCGGTGGCTCGCGCCCGACGCGCACCTGCGCGTCATGTTCCAGGGCGCCGGGCGCGCCTACGCCATCGGCGCGCGCTGGAACGCCGCGCCCACCACCTTCGTCCCCGAGCGCGGCGTGCACCACATCGACCCGCACTGCTGCCAGCGCTGGTGCTTCTACACGCAGATGGACATCTGCTCGGTCACGTGCGGCTACCACGAGTCGATGAGCACCTTCAACGGCTACACGACCTACACCAACGCCAACCGCTGGATGCCGTCGCTGTACCCGATCGAGACGGTCTTCGTCGTGCTCTCGGGCTACCGCAACTTCGAGCTCATCTTCAGGCTGCCGTACGCGCTGACGGGCGTGACGCTCTGGCCGCTCGTGCGCGCGCTCATCAAGATGCACAACGAGATCGGCGGCCGGTCCGAGATCCGCTACGGAAGCAACCGCGTCGACACGCCCGTGTTCTTAGACATGGCACTCACACGCGACTTTGACCGACCCTTCCGACTGCTCTACCACCAGTTCGGCGTGCGCGAGGTCGCGCTGCACCCCGGCAAGTTCTGGCCCGGCTCGACCCACCCCTGCCGGCGCGTGCCACAGGCCGCCGTCTACGGCATGGACGCGCCGCTCGCGCTCGCGGCCTAATCGCCGCCCTCGGCCTCGCCGCCCTCCTCGCCCGCCTGCTCCTCCTCCGCCTCATCCTCGGCCTGCTCCTCCGCGCTCGGCGGCTGGTAGTCCTCCTCGGCCTCGCCGCCCTCGGCCTCGCCGCCCTCGGCGTCGTCCTCCTTCTTCACCTTCTTCTTGGGCAGCGGAACGACGTACACGTCGCGCGGCGCGAGCGCCGACGCGCCGAACGTGTTCTGGTTGACCTCGGTGCACGCCAGGTGCATGATCTTGCGGTTGAGGCGCTTCTTCTGCCCCTCCTTGTGCAGCGAGGCCAGCGTCTGCCGCGCGGTCTCGACGCACTCCTGAACGTACGCGGTGATGCACTGCTCGACGACGAACTTGTAGCCCGGCGAGAACTGCGCCTGGCAGATGGGCACGCCCTTGGAGTCCTCGCCCTCCTTGGTGTGGAGCGACGGCCGCTCGAACGGCACGCCGAGCCGCTTGCACTCGAGCTGCTGGTCGCGCGCGATCGCCTGCGCCACGCCCGCCGCCGCGACCTGGTACGAGTGGCCGCCGATCGCCCGCTGCGCCCGGCGCACCTCGCGCTTCACCGTCTTCTCGGTCTTGCCCTTCTTGATCTTCACCTGCTTCATCGAGATCTTGGCGAACATCGGCGCCTTGGCCGCCTCGTTCCACAGCTTGTCCTGCATGCGGCTCACGGTCTTGGCGCGGTGAATCATGTCGCGCGCGGCCTTCTTGGCGACGGTCAGCTTGGCCATGGTCGCGTTGGATGGGGGGTAGTGGTGAGTCGGAGTGAGTCGGAGGACTCGCGTGGAAAAGTGCGTCAAATAGCACACTTCTGGACCCCTACCCATGCTAGCGTGTCCACGCCCCAAGTCCACTGCTCGCGGCGACGACGACGCACGCTCCCGGTGACAGACTCACCCCACTGGCGGCGGCGGCGACGGCGACGGCAAGCGGTTGTTCGCCGGCGTGTCGTTCATGGCCTCGGCGAACGAGCTGAATCTGAGCACGTTCAGGATGAGCAAGCCACCGAGGAAGAGCTTGCTAGCGAGCGAGAGGAAGCAGTACCAGAACTCGGTCTTCCAGTAGAAGTCGGGGCTCACGTACTGGTACCTCCATTGCGGGAGCGTGAACAGCGTGAAGAAGACGAACGTGCCGAACACTGCGTAGGGCACCCAGACGGGGATCGTGTCGTAGAGGTCCTCGTCCTCCTTCTTGAGGTCGCTGAGCGAGTTGAGGAACTCGCTCGCGTAGACGATCCACGCTGCGGAATACGGGAACCATCCTACGGTATGCGGAATCATCCTGCGAGTGGCACGCTCAAGCTTAGAAGGCACAATGGAAGCAAAGGGTACGGCGCCGCGCACCGATACATGTAGTTCATGGTGTATGCGCGCGCGTAGTTGCGCAGCAGCTTGCGCTCCTCGTAGGTGAGCGGGCTGGGCATCGGCGGCACGGGCTGGTTCTCGTACTCGTACCGCTCGCGCGCCGAGAGCACCTGTATCGTGCCGTCGTACGGGTAGACGACCGGCTGCTCGGGGCGCAGCTGGTAGTTGCGCTCCTTGTACGCGCGCCTCTTGCGCTCGAGCATCATGATGCGCTCGTCGCGCGGCGGGTCGCCCACCCAGCCGCGGTAGCCGTCGGCGTCGCGCGGCGCCGGGCGGCTCCACGTCTCGGTGGCGAGGCCGCAGACCATCGTGAGCGCCATGAGAATCCACGAGAGCGCCAACTGCGCACGGCAAGCGCTAGGTGGTGAGTCACAGCACGCTACGCATGTTCCACTGAGCTGGAGCGTGAAGCTTTGGCCGCACACTTTGCAAAGCTGGATAGCAGAGCCAGGGCGCGCGCGCGTGTTAGAGTGTAAGCGCACCGTGTTCTGGTCGCGGATGCCAGCGAGCAGCTGCAGGCAGAAGAACTGCGCACAGGGGACGGGAGAAGGCAACGCTCTAGGTGTTGCTGTGTGTCAGTGCGAGTGGAAAGGTCAGAGTTCGAAAGCAAATTGCACCATGAGCGGCGCGCTCGCCGTGTACTCGAGCCACCTGTGACGTAGCGTGCGGTCAGCTTGTGCGTGCCAACCGGTTAGAGAATGCATAGACGCACCGCCACCATGCCCACGCGTCGTCGAGATGGGCCCAGTAGAGGTAGGCAAAGCGGTCAAACGGGCCTACAAGGAGGACGAAGGCGTGGAACATCGCGCTGAGCCCGTGGAACCACGCGGCGAGCCAGTCGAAGCGCACGGGCATGCCGTTGTTGATGGCGCCGATGGTGTAGCCGTCGGCGGACGAGGATGTCCAGTTCGAGGTGAGGCGCCAGATGGGTACCTCCATGTCGGCGCCCGTGCAGTTCTCGTTCACCTTCATACCAAAGCGGTTGCCGTTGCACGCGGTGATGCACAGGTAGTACATGGCGACGTGCGCGAGGAAGCAGAGCAGGTTGAAAGTGTAGAGCCACTGGGCGCGCGTGAACGAGACGCGGTACAGGTAGAAGCCGCAGCAGTTGACGGGGCGCGAGCAGCCAAACCGCGGACAGCGGCAGCAGATGCACGCCCACGTGTCGGCAAACGTGTTGACGACGCTGTGGTTGAGCTCGGGGAACCAGCGTATGCCGTGCTCGCGCGCGTTCGTCGCGTAGTCGAGCCGCGTGCCCTCGACGGTCTGGAAGAGCAGCGAGCCGATCTCGGCGGGGCCGCCCTGCTCGGCAACGGCGCGCTCCTCGGGGCCGAGCTCTTCGGCGGAGAACTTGAAGTTGACCATCGCGGCGATGGCACCGGCGTCGCTCTGCTCCGGTGACGGGTGGCGCGGTCTTATCCACCGCACGCTCCGGCCGACGGCAACGGAGGCCGACCGGACGCGCCGGCTCGCTAGCATGGGCCGAGTACGAAAAGCGCGTCTAATCGCGTCTTCTGCTCGCGGGTTGCCAGGCGACTCGGCACTCGCTCCTACCCCCGATACAGCAGCGCGCACGCTCCCGATGGCACCCAAGGGCAAGGGCGGCAAGTCGGCGCGCGAGCCGTCGCCGGCGCGCGACGAGGACGAGCCCGCGCTCGACGACGAGCCGGAGCAGCCGCCGGTCGAGGAGCGGAAGAAGAAGAAGAAGGGCGGCGCCAAGAAGCGCGCCGCCGAGCCCGAGCCGGAGGCCGAGCCGGTCGTGGCACAGGCGCCGACCAAGCAGCCGCCCAAGAAGCGGGCCAAGAAGGCGACGCCCGATCCCGAGCCCGAGGAGGAGGAGGAGGAGGTCCCCGCCGACGACGTCGGCGGCGAGGCGGTTGGCATCGACGCCGAGGCGCTGACGGAGTACTTCAAGACGTACCGCAAGGAGCACCACAAGCTGCCGCCACCGGAGGCGCTCGCCGAGACGTTCGAGATCGACGTCGACGCGGCCAAGAACGTGATCAAGAAGAAGAAGGCGCTGCAGGACAAGCTGACCAACCAGCGCGTTGCCAAGAAGGTGAAGGGCTACGACAAGATGTCGATCCAGGCGGGCTACGGCAACTTCTCCGTGGCGATGAAGGACGACGACTCGTACTCGATGCCCATCGCGCGCGGCGTCGACGCGCGCACGCCCGTCATCTCGATGTCGGACGTGCTGCGCATGGCAACGGCGCTGCCGCCCAACCCGGCGATGACGAGCTACACCAAGGAGGAGTTTGCGCGCCGGCTGGCCAACGCGGACACGCGCCTGCCCGTCGAGGCGTGCCGCGTGCTGCAGGCCAACGCCAACGCGCTGTTCAACAACATCCACTACGCGGCGATGTCGACCGTCACGCAGCAGTGCAAGACGCAGAAGATCCGCGCGTCGCACGCCGTCGCGCTGCTCAAGCCATACGCCGAGCAGATGAGCTTCAGCTCGGTGCTCGCGCCGCCGGGGCTCGTGCAGTACGGCAAGGAGATCGGCGTGCTGCCCGAGGCCGACGGCGACGCCGAGCGCAAGAAGGAGAACGGCACGAACGCCAAGGCAAACGCGGCGGCGCACAAGGCCTGGGTGGAGTCGCAGACGCCGAAGAAGCCGTCCGTCGTCGCGGCGTAGGCGACGTTCAGCTGCGGCATCGACGACGCGAATATCCCGCAGCCGCCGCGGACTGGAGTGGGACGACAGCGCGCGCACGCGGTGAGTGGAGTCGTGGTGTGATGAGTCACGGGTCGGTCCCCGCGTTGTTACGAAATGACGAGATAACGGCGCTGCTCCGCCGCAACGCCGCCGAGGCGCGCTACGAGGCGACGGACGACAGCGCCACCGGCTCGGCCGCCGTGCGCTCGTCGTGCGACGTCGCGTACGTGCTGTTCCTCGAGCCGCGCGAAGGCGAGGAGCCGGCGTCGGCCGCCATGTTCGAGCGGCTGACCGACGTGGCCATCAAGCGCTTCAGCCCGACGCCCACAATCTCTCACTGCGAGCTCGCGCTGCCGCCCATCCCCGACAGCGCGGGCGGGCGCGTGCACTTTGCGACGTACGTCGGCCACAACGCCAACTGGCAGAACTTGCAGAACCACGAGGAGGGCATCGACTTCTACCTGATCAGCAACGGCTCGCGCTGGCGCGCGGTGCCCGTGTTCGGCGCCGACGCCGTCAACGCCGTGCGCGCGCACTGCGAAGCCAACGTCGACGCGCCGTACTCGCTCGCACAGTACCCGACGTCGACGTGGCTGATGCGCGGCATGGCGTGGATGTGGGGCGACCGAGCCAAGCAGAGCGGCCACTGCGCCACGATCACCGCGCGCGTGCTCAAGGCTTCCGGAGTGGGCGACGGCCTCGCGCACCCGTCGGCGTGGTACAGCCCGGGCTCGCTCTACCACGCGCTGCACGCGGGCGTCGGAGAGCCGCTCGAGGCGAGCGAGCGCGCCGGGTGGCGGTCCGTCGCGCCCGAGGCGTGCGCCGCGGCGATCGACACGCTGCTGCTCAAGCCGATGAGCTACGATACCGTGCGCGCGCTCGGCGACGCGGCGTGCATAGACGCCGTGCGCGCGCTCACGCTGCAGGTGTGCGCCGCGAGCGAGCATCAGGACGCGGCCGAGTCGCGCAGGGCGCAGAAGCGGCTTGGAACCGCGCTGCTGCGCTGGATGCTGCTGCGCGAGGACGCAGAGGCTCCCGTGGCGCCCGTGCCGTCGTACGAATGTACGTAGTAGGGCGGGCGTTTGCGTGTACCCAACTGAACAGACCGAACAGACACGCGCACGCACACTTGACCGCGTCTACTCGCGTTCCACCACGCGGAGCGCCGCGCGGCGCGCGCGCTCGGCGCGGGTGGCGCGCACGCCTTGCACCCAGTCTGTCACCCACGGCAGCTTCTCGAGCACCGCCATCTGCGTCGCGTCGAGCCGCACGTTGGAGCGCTCAGGACGGAGCCAGTTGTCGACGATGTCCTCGAGCCACGCGGACGGGCGCCAGTGGTAGACGCCCTCGATGCCCGGCCCGCAGACGGGCACCACGAACGTCGACGGCGGCCGCGCGTCGAAGCAGTTGAGCAGCAGCAGCTCGATCTTGACCGACTTGCTGAGCACGCGTCGCCGCGCTGCCGAGGCGCGCGAGTTGCTGAGCTCGGCGAGCCACTCGCACGCCCACGGCAGCGCCTCCAGACGCGCGCGCAGCCGGGCGTCGAGCTCGCCGCGGCCGCGCGCCTCCGCGAAGCGCGTCATCCACTTGGTGAGCGGCACCGACACGCTGCACCCCGGCGCGACGTCGGCGAGGAAGTGCGACGACTTGTCGGGCCTCGTCCCGGCCGCGTTCGCCGGGTAGGCGTCGAGGACGTGCTGCAGCGCCGCGTTGACGAGAGGATTCCACGTGTTGAGACGCTCGTGGCGCGCGGCGCGCAGCTGGTCGAGCCACGGCTCGAACCAGGGCAGCGCGCGCAGGCCCGCCGTCGCGCCGCAGAGCGTGTGCTCGTTGCCGGCGAGGTACACCTCGGCGACCTGGTTGAGGAAGCGGCCGACGCAGAAGGAGACGTTCTCGCCGGACGGCGTGAGCACCGGTAACGAGCGCGCGCGGTGGCGCGGCTTCGCGCCGCCGCTGTACTGCGCGGCAACGTATCTGGCGCGCGTCGCCATCCAGGCAACGCTGTGTTCGGTGGGTCTGTATGGAGGGTGGCGGGCGGAGGCCAAAGAGACCAGTTTCATTGGGGCCCTTACGACGGTTACGGCCACCACTCTGGCTCGCTACGCCTGGTAGCCCAGTTTGAGTAGCTGCGGACCCGTCGGGTGCAGCTGCGCGCACACGCCCGTGAGGCCGTACCCGACGTGCCTGAGCGCCTCGGCGCGCAGCCCGGCGTCGAGCACCGTGGCGCATGGCACGTTGTGCAGCGAGGCGCCGTGTGGCAGCTGCTCGAGCACGGCCCTCGCCTCGCCCGGGAAGCCGACGCAGCACTCGAGCAGCCGCTTCGGCTGCAGGTCGAGGATGTGCATCGCCTCCATGCCGGCCAGGTTGACCGCGTCGGCGGCCGAGACGAGGAAGGCGTCGGTCACGGCGGCCGCGCCGTAGGCAAGGCACGCCTCGTTGCACAGGTCGGCGTCGCACAGGTGGAGCGACTCGAGCCCCAGCTGCCGCAGCTGCGTCGCCGTAGTGGCGCCACGCGCGCGTAGGGCGGCCGGGCCCTGCGCGGCCGCGAGCAGGTTGTTCGCACGCACGCCGTTGCGCATCATGCAGTCGTACGTGATTTCGGCGTCGTCCATGCCGAGCGCGTCCGCGGCGCTGAGCGAGGTGCCGTGGAAGAGCGCGAGCCGAGCGCGCGTGCCGAGCTCGCTCGACGCGCGTGTCGAGCGGTTGGTCAGCATGCGGCCGGAGCGCATACGTTGCAACGCACCCTTACCGATCCGAACCCCTCCAATCTACAACGCAACGACGACACACCCACCCACCGACTCGCGTCCGATCGCGTACCATGCCCTTCTTTCGCGCCTTAGCGCGCCGCGCTGCCGATGGAGGCGTTGCTAAACCACGCGGCCACGTCACCGGCCGCCGCCGGACGCGCGGGACGCGACACCGGCTTGAACACGGGGCGCCGCACCGCACGCCCGACTGCTTTGGTGGGCGCCTTTGCAATATTCGTGCTGAGCCTGGCCGTCGCGGCCGCGGACGTCTCGCGCTGCTTCCTCAGCACGATTTCACGACGGCGCGTCTCCTCCGCCCGCTCCTCCTTGCGCGAGGCGACACTCCGATCGACGACGAGCATCCGAAAGTCGGGCGGCGGCATGCCCGTCTCGAGGTCGTCCATGTGCCGACTGACCCACGCCGTGCTCTCGCCGTCGGGGCGCTGGCCGCGCAGCCAGCCACACCGGCACTCCATCTGGCGCATCTCGCTCACAAAGTACTCCTCCCCCGGTGTGAGATCGTGCGGCGCCTTGCTCTCAATCTCGGCCCACTTGGTGTACGCCGACTCGAGGACGACGTCGCGGGCGCGCTGCGCCGCGAAGGTCTGCAGCACAGCCGAGAGGTGCCCTCGGACGTCGGACGTTGTCGGGTCCTGCCGTTCCAGCGGCGTGTGCCATGCCCGGGGCATCGCGTTGGCCGTCGCCGCCGTCTGCATGGGGGGTAGCGCCGGTTGGTCAGAGTCGGCCGTTACAAACACGGGGTAGGAACGGGTCCTTGCCGCGCGATTGGTGGAGCACACCGGCCAGGGGAAATCGCCCAACGACCGCCGGCACGGGGTCGCCCGCCGCCCAGGGGCGAGTCCGGCTCCTCGCGAGGAACCGGGTCGCGGGTGCGACGCTAAGCGTCACACGTGTCACAACGTCGGCCGACGGCCGCCCACCGATGGCCGAGTCGCCCTCGCTGCGCTGGCGCCCCCGCGCGCCGCCTCCCGCGGCACCGCCGGGCCCCAAGCGTCAGCGCACGATGCACGACTACGCCTCACATGCGGGGCCGTCGACGACGCCGTCGGTCGTGGACCCGGAGCGCCGGCTGGTCGTCTCGCTCTTTGGCGACCGCAGCGAGCTCGCGCCGTGGGCGGCGGCGGGCTTCCACTGCGTGGCGTTCACGCACGAGTCGGACCATCGCAAGTGGCGCGACGAAGGCCTCGTCGGCGCCGGCCGCGTGCGCCGCGACGCGAGCGACCTGACCGCGCTCGCCACGCCGCTGCGCGAGCGCGTCATGGCCGTGATCGAGATGTACGGGACCGGCGTGGCATTCGCGTGCGCCTCGCCGCCGAGCCGCGACCTGAGCGTCGCGGGCGCGCGCCACTGGAAGCGCAAGCGCGAGAGGAACCCCGACTTCCAGCGCGACGCCGTGGCGCTCGTGCGCGAGATCGCCGCGCTCTTTGACGAGCTCGACTGCCCGTACTACATCGCCAACCCGGCGAGCTCGCAGCTGCGCCGGCTGTGGCGCGAGCCCAACTACGCCTACCAGCCGTACGAGTACGGCGGCTACCTGCAGCCGCGCGACAAGCACCCGCTCTACCCGGAGCAAATCCCGGCGCAGGACGCCTACTCGCAGCAGCAGGGGCTCTGGACGGGCGGCGGCTTCCGCATGCCCGTGGGCAAGCCCGTCGACCCGACGTGGAAGTACTTTGTCGCGGCGCGCGGCGGTGGCGGCGCCGCGCAGCGCCGCCGCATGTCGCCCGTGCTCTACGGCAACTGGAACGCGCGCGCCGCGCGCGCCACCACACCGCGAGGGTTTGCAAAAGCACTGTACCTGCGCCTCGTCGGCGAATACGCACACTAGATCAGACTAACTCTACCATGGGTCCATTTCGTCCCCTTCCTCGAGGCTCTGCCAGTTGGTCACCTCGACCGACGCGTTCATGCGGTCGAGGAAGGGCTGCCCCCCCTGCACGGGCATCCAGTTGGCCGGATTAGTAGGGTCATCCTCGGGGTTCCTGATCTCGAATCGCTCCTGTCGGCCTTGCGCACGCAGCGGGTTGTACGACTCGAGCGCGTCGGGGTCGTAGGGCTGCAACTCCTCATCGGCGCCCGGCCCATACCCCCGCTCCCCTCGCGGCAGCTGCTGCCGCCGCCGCCCGCGTCCACCGGCCTCGGCGCCGCCCTCGCCATCGTCGTCGTCGTCGTCGTCGCTCATGTCGTCGTCGACCACGCCCCGCCGCCGCCGCCGCCGCGGCGGCGGCGGCGCTCCTCCGCTGCCGTCCATCGGGTCGTCGCCGTCGTCGTTACCGCCGCCGCCGCTGCCGCCGTCCATCGACTCGTCCTCGTCGTCGGCCGTCCCGCCCGCGGCCTCATCCTGTGCCACCGTCGGGTACGGCGGGTCGGCGTTCGCGATGGCCTCGTCCTGCGCGTAGTACACAGCGTAGTTGTCGTTGCCGTCGTCGAGGACGTAGACGTTGCCGACACCCTCCGCAACGACGTCGTACTGGTAGTCGGTGCCCTTCCGATCGGGGAAGTCGGCAAACTTGGGCATGATCTCGAGCATCGCTGCGGTGGGCGCTTCGAACGTGACGCGGTCGAAGCCGCCGCCTTCCTCCTCGGAGCGCCACTCGAAGCGAATCAGGCCCATGTCGTGCGCAAGGCGCAGCGGGCCCTCGCAGAAGAAGCGCATGTAGGTGGTGGGGTTCAGGCTGTCGCCGCGCATCAGGTCGCCCACCGCTGCGATGTAGCCGTCGCTCTGCACCTGCCGAAACTTGTCCGGCAGCTCGGTCCACACGCCGATAAACGGGTATCCGACGACGGCCTTCCCCTGCGTCGCAAGCCAATCGATGATGTACTTCTCGTCGGGGTCGGGCACCCAGCGCATCAGCTCCCAGGCGCCCAGCGATTTGAGCTCGTCGCGGATGGCGGGCGAGATCCGCTCGGGCAGCCGCGCGTACCACGAGTTGCCCACGCCGCGGCTGGCCGCCGCGGCGTCGCGCTGCGCGGCGGCGGCGGCGGCGGCGGAGAACTGCGCGGTGTCGCTGTGCCCCTTGCGCCGCTTTAAGGCCTCGCGCTTGCGGCGCTCGCTGTCTTTTTCGATCGCGTCCTTGACGGCCGGGTCGTCGAGCGACGGGAAGTCGACGGGCTCGACGTCCTCGAGCGTCAGCCACTCGGTCGGCACCTCGAGGTCGTCTTCATTGTAGTCCTCGACCTCGAGGAACTTGAAGAGCAGCGAGAGCGGCTTGCGCTGGAACGAGACGGTGTCGGGACGGTCCTCGCCGATATCCGTCCGCTGGTTGGGCACGTCGCGCCACGTGCGCGGCCGCGGCGCGCCCCCCGCCTCGCCGGCCGCGCGCCACGACGCGAGCTCGTCGGTGTCGCTGCGGAAGCCGTACACGCCGAGCGGGCCGAAGAACTTGTCGATCCGCGTGCGCGCCGGGGCAAGCGGCGTCGGCTGCTCGTCGGGCGCCGAGTCCAGGTCGATGCGGTTGGTCGCAAATGGGTCTCGCTCGCCGCCGCGCAGCGTGTTGTCGATCCGCGTGTCGTCGTAGTCCAGCTTGCGCAGCTTCCGCTCGCTCCGCTCGTCGCTGAACTGCCCGAACAGGATGTTCGCCGGCGTGTAGGAGCGCGCGCCCCACGCCGGGGCGTTGGCGCCCACGCCCTCGCCCCCGCGCGGGATGAGCGCCTGCTCGCGGAAGATGGCCTCCCACTCGCGCCACGCCGCCAGCTCGGCGGTGCGCGGCATGCGCTCGCCCTGCTGCAGCGACAGCAGGTCGTTCCACGCCTCCTCGCGGCTGGCCTCCGTCGCGGCCATGCGCTCGCGCGTCTCTCTGAGCTCGTCGCGGAACTTGAGCCGAGCGTCGTACTCGTCGACGCCGAACCTCGGGTCCCTCAGCTCCGCCTCGATCTCCTCCAGCTCGCCATCGACGTTCGCAAGCGTCCGCATCTCTTGCGTGCTGTCCAGCGTCATGCCGTCGTCCTGCACGCGCTGCCGGTTGAGGTCGGCCTCCACCACGTAGGGGTCATCGAGCACGCGCGTCACCCACTCGGCGTACCGCGGGAAGTGGTCGGAGTCGACGGCGCGCACGAGCGGGCGCAGCAGCTCGTCGTCGCCGTAGTTGCCGAGCTGCCGCCTGTCCATGATCGCGGCGATCGGCACCGCCAGCTTGGCGCCGTCGTTGCGCTCCGCCAGCGCCACCGGGTAGCTCGGGTCGGCGTCGAGGAGGCGCTGGTTGCCCGGGCCGTAGTTGGCCTCCCAGCGACTCCGGTACTCGCGCGCCAGCTCGTCCCAGTTGCCAAAGATCGGCTCGCGCTTGTCGTTGAAAAAAAAGGGCCGCATGCTCGGGTCGTTCGACGCCTTGCGCGCGGAATCCTCCTCCATCAGCTGGCCCAGGTAGAGCTCGTACCGCCCCTTGGGCCCGAAGGCGCGCTCGCGCCACTGGTGCACCCTCCGCACGTCGCTGATCAGCTCGGTGAAGAGCTTGCGCTGCACGTGACGCATCGCCGGCAGCTCCGCCTGCAGCTCTACCCAGACCGACTCGAGCCGACGGAGCGTGAGCACGTTCTGCCGGTACGCGCCGACGACGGCGTAAAAGGCCGAGGCGACGCGCTCCGTCTCGGTCATTTTGGCGGCGGCGATCGCGTCGAGGATCTGGCGGCGCGTCGTGGCGACGACGCGCTCGTCCTTGAGCTTGCCCCGCGCGACCTCGGCCTTCTGCTCCGGGCTCAGCGCGGCGTACCGCAACGAGCGGCGGTTGACGTCCTCGCCGATCACAAACTCCGCCGCCTTGCCAAAGACCAGCCGCTCCTCCCAGTAGATGAGCAGCTCTCCGATCTCGCGTAGCGCGTTGCGTCCCTCCGGCCCGCTCACGTACAGCTTGTACAGGTCGAGCCGCCACAGGTCGCCTTCGATGTTGCGGTAGAGCGCCTCGCCCTGGCGCACCGCTTTGCGCCTGCGCGCGTCGCCGCTGTCGAGCCGCGCGCCACCGCCGGGCTCCACCGGCTGGTCGCCGCTCGTCTCGTAGGGCGCGCCCCCGCGACGGGTGGCGCGCGCGGCGTCCACGCCCCGCGCGGCCTGCGCGTACCGCGTCTGCTTCTCGGGCGTGAACGCGCCCGACGCGATCATCGAGGCGTCGATGACCGCGAGAATCTCGAGCTGCGCCTGCTGGTACGCCGACAGCACCTTGGCGCCGCGCGCTCCGCCCGTCTCCTTGCTGCCCTGCACCAGCAGGTCGGTCAGCCGCGACGCAAGCTCGACCAGCGCGGCGCGGACGGGGTGGGGCAGCCGCTTCTTCGTGCTGCCCTGGTTCAGCATGCGGTTGGCGCGGGTAGTGCGCATGGCGCGCTCGTACTTGGCGATCCACGCATCGACCGAAGTACTCTGGTTCAGTCCCGCCACGACGAGGAAGGCGGCGCGCCGCGCGTCGTCGAGCGTATCGCCCTCAAGCGGCCGGTTGGCGCGCCGCTCGCGATAGACGGACTGCCGAGTGGCGCCGGCGTCCGTCTCGCCCTGCGAGTGGCGCGTCGGCTTCTCGTTGCGCACGCGGACGTTGTTCTGCTCGCGTCGGCGCTCGTTGATCTTGTCGGCCTCGTAGACCACGATGGCGGCGGTCTGCTCCGAGCAGTACCGCAGCTTGGCAAGGGCCGTGTAGTGCGCCCGCTGCTGGTCGGTGCTGGCGTAGACGCCGGGCCGCGCTGGTTTGCTGCGGTCGACCTCGCCCTCCGCGCGCTGCTTGCGGATGTCGAGCGCCCAATGACGGTCGCGCATCTGTTTGAGGTACACATCGCTCTCGGTCAGCGAGAGGAAGGCGTCCGCCGCCAGCCGCGCCTTGAGCCGGACCTTCTCGTTGAAGAAGCTCTTGCGCGCCTGGTCGGTGGCGAGCTGCTCGAGCGTGTCGTCGTCGAGCGGCTCATTGGCTCGTTGGTTCAGCGGCCGGAGCACATCGCTTCGCTTCTTGACCAGCTTGTCTACGGCCGCGTTGTTCGTGTCGCGCGAGGCGGGGTCCTCCCACTCCCAGTCGACGACGCGCAGGTACCGGTCCTGCCTCATCACCACGGCGAGCCTCCGCGCCTCGGCCTTCAGCTCGTCGAGGCGCGTGTCGGGGTCGAGCGGCATCGCGTCCTTGTCGACAAAGGGCACGTCGCGGAGGTAGTACACGTACTGCAGCTCGAGAAGGCGCTGGTCGCTGGGCGGGCCGCCGCCCGCCTGATGCGCGAGCTCCGCCTTGAACGCGGGCGTCATCTCGTCGAGCGGTCTGCCGAACGCGTAGTCGCGCATGCGCGTCGCGTCCTCGCGCGCGCGCAGCCGGGTGAAGCGCTCCGCAATCACGCTCATGTACGTCGCGCGACGCGTCGCCTCGTCGACAAAGTCGAACTCAGGCTGCGCGGCCGACGCGCCGCGCGGCGTCGCGTCGTCGTACTCGCGCGAGAGCGAGTTCCACATGAGGTTGGACCAGCGCTCGGTGTACCTGGCCGGCGGCACGCCCCCGCGCAGAACGCGCGGAAGCTTCCACTCGTCGGAGCCGGGCTCGCCCTGCGGCGCGCCTGGCTCGGTGCGCGGCGCGGGCGGCTGCACGCCGCGCTGGTCGCGCCGCACGCGGCCCTGCGCGTCGACGGCGTCCTTGACGCCGAGCACCGGCACGAAGCCGTCGCCGCCCTGTCCCGCCGTGCGCAGGGCGTAGAGCGCGTCGATCTGCCGCTTGATCAGGCCCTCGGGCACGCGGTCGAGCGCAGGCACCACCGCGCCGGTCGCCCTGTTGCCCTGGTCGTTCTGCTTGGTGTGCGGCGCGCAGACGAGCCCCCAGAGCCGCACCGCCGCATCGAGGTACGGCTTGTACGTCTTGAAGATGTTGGTGCGGTTGGCGTCCTGCTCCTCAGCCCACGAGGCCGCGTCGTTGCCCTCGATCTCCAGGTACGACTCGGGCACCCCCGGGCGAGCGGCCGCCGCCAGCGCGGCGGCGTTGGGCGCGTCCTCGTCGACCGAGTACACCCACCGGTACTTGGAGTAGTCGGTCCTGGTGGCGGCGTGCGCCGTCGAGTCGACCCTCGGCAGCCCGTCCATGTTGTCGCGCGGCAGCGTCTTCGTCACCTTGCCGCTCGCGCCCGAGCCAGTGTACCCCAGGCCCGTGATGATGTCGATCTCGAGGTCGCCGCGCAGGTCAAAGCCCGCCTGCGCCACCGCGCTGCTCCGCGCGTGCACCTCGTCGGCGTTGCCGTACTTCCTGCCCGGGTTGAGCGGCGGCACGGCCGTAGTGCGCCGATCGACACCGGCAAAGAGGCGCTGGCGGATCGCATGGTCCGACACCCGGCGCCGCATGCCGCCCTGCGTGTCGTTGATCGAGTCGAGCTCGATGCAGACCGGCGGCGCCTCGCCGTCGGCGACGGGCTGCGCGCGCCGCCTCAGACGCGAGGCGACCGCGCCGGCCTCCGCATTGGCCTCGACGTCGGAGCGTGTATACTCCTCGTCCGACGGCGGGGGCGTCGGCGCGGCGGCATCGCCCGCCTGGCCGCGCCGCGCGCTCAGGCGCGCCGCCTCCCGCTCGCGCTTGCGCTTGTCGCGCTCCCCCTTGCGCTTGCTATTGGCTTGCTCCGCCCCCTTGCGGTCCTTGGCCTCCGCCTTGGTTTCCGTCTTGCGCACCTTCACGACCTCGCTCCGCCACCCGGGGGCGAATATGCTGGCCCAGTGCGCCGGCGAGCTCAGCTGCGGCTTCGAGATGTAGCCGTTTTCGCGGTCGTGCAAGTGCGACTGCAGCGGGTTGGTCCAGAAGTCGTCGGGGCCGCGGAGGGTCTGCGTCGGGTCCTTGGCCTCGACGCGATACACCAGGTAGGACTTGCGCGGCGGCTTGTCGTCCTTGGGCACGGCGTTCTTCTCGGGCTGCGTCATCTTGTCCCACACGTCGTCGACCCAGGCCCGCTTCTGCGGCGTCTGCGCGTCGTACCACTCCTTGTACTTGGTGCGTGCGCCCTCGTCCTGGGTCTTGTCTAACTTGGACTGATTCTCGCTTTTGATGAACGACGCCGGGTTGGTCTGCACGCAGTGGTAGTGAATGAGCATGACGAGGTTGTCGGCGGCCTGGTCGAGCTGCGAGACGAGCATCGCGAGGTGGGTCTGGCGCACGACGCCCACGTCCTCCGTCGTCTGCGGGTTGGGGTCGAGGAAGTCGCGAAGCAGGTCGATGGCGTACTTGAGCTCGAGCGCCCCAGCCGCGATCGTCTTGAGCCGCGGCTGCTCGAAGCTCAGCATCTCCCGGTTGATGCGCGGGTCGCGGCCGCCAAACGGGTGCACCGGCCGCTCAACGTCGGTGTCGGAGTCCTCTTCCACCGCCGTGTTGTACTTCTTGAGAGCGCTGTCGTACGCCTTGATCTCCTTGAGCTGCGCGGCCCACAGCTCGTACCCGCCGATCGTCGACTGGTCGACGTAGCGCGGGTCGGTCATGTGGTCGGTGCCCGTGCCCTGCGCGCCGCTGTTGCCGACCCGGTTCAAGCCGACGAACGCGTAGAACTTGGCCTTCTCGCCCTTCCCCCCCTTGTTGGTGCGTCGGAAGAACGGCTCGAACATGTGCGGCATGCGCGCCTTGACGGTGCTGCGCACGCCCAGCCAGGCGCCCGCCATCGCCCTCGCCCACTCGCGCGCCTCGGACCGGCGCGTGCCCAGGTAGCGCGGCGACGCCTCGCCGTCCTCGCCTTCCTCGCCGTCCTCGTCGCCCTCGCCGCCCTCGCCGCCCCCGTCGTCGTCTTCGTCGTCCTCCTCCTCCCAGGCGAAGATGGCCTCGGGATCGTTGGTGCGGTGGAACTGCCACATGTGCCAGACGACGGTGCCGCGCGTCGGCATCTCGCCCTTTAGGCGCATCTCTCGCATCGCTTGGAGCACTTCCCGGTAGTTGGTGTAGAGCTCGGGCTGCCTGACGCGGTCGTAGTAGTCGACCATCGCCTTGTCGAACCCCTCGGTGTCGAAGCCACCCGCGACCACGTCGTCGCGAAGGTCCTGCGCCTGGATGACCGTCACCAAATACCACTCGGCAGCGGACGCGAGCAGCGCGTTAGCCTCGCCCTCGGCTTCGTCGCCGACCGGTGCCCTGCGCAGCGCATCGGCCGCGCGCAGCAGATCCTTTGGCGACGCCATCCGGAGGAACTCGGCCGCTTCGCTCAGGTCGTCCTCCGTGTATTCGTTGAACTCCTCGCTGCGGCCCAGGCGCTTCGCCATAGCCACCACCATGAGCGGGTAGATCGCGTACCGCCACAGGTGGTAGTCGTCGCCATCGCCGTCGGTCAGCTCAACCTCGACGTCGCCGGGCGGGGCGATGCTCAGGTCGGTGTCCTCCACGAACTCCTGGTAGATTTTGCGGAGCCCAGCGGCAAACGGGGTGCGCACGTACTGCACGAAGCCGCGCAGCGCCGCCTTCGGCCAGCTGTGCGGACTCAGCAGCATGCCGCCGCCGCCGCCGCCGTCGCCCTCGTCGTCCGCGTCGTCCGCGTCCTCGTCCGAGTCCCCGTAGTCAACCAGGCCGACGCCCGTGTCCACCATGGACGCCATCGCGACGGTCAGCGGCGAAACGCCCGTCAGCGGCGAAACGCCCGTCAGCGGCGAAACGCCCGTCCCTCCGACCCGCGCAGCCGCCGAGTCGCGCGGGTCGCCCTGAGCGACCGGAGCGACTGGAGGACCCACCGGCCGTGGCTCTAAACGGCGCCGCTGGAGCAGGGGCGGACCGAGGCTTTCCGGTCGCGGCCGAGGGCCCGGTGCGGTCGCGATGCCGACCGCGCGAGCGCTGCTCGCGGCGGATGAGGTAGAGTTGCTGGCGACCATCAGCGACTTGTCGCCAGAGACATCATGGAAGTGGCTCTCTTCGTTCTGGACGACGACGCCCTCTTCGGAGTCCGACATGACGGGACACCTGCGAGGCGTGGCACACGGGCCATCAGGCGGTGATGGATGGCCGAGCGGAGCGTGGATCTTACAAGAGCGAAGCGTGGTTGCGCGACAGCGTGGTTGGGCGACAGCGCTTCGCTGAATTCACCGCGCCACGGTTGCCGCGGGCTACGGCAAAGAGGGGGGGTAAACCAGCGCACGCGAAAGGGGCCAAGGCGGTGGCCGTCGCCGGGCTGTATGGGGGGTAGCGGACCCGGTCGTGACGGAGGCAATCTCGTCGACGGGGATGGATCCGGTCGGCAGCCGCGTGTTCACACCAAGCGCCGCGAGGTCAAACACGACCGTTGCCGCGTTGCCCCGGGGTGCGCGCGCGCGGCTGGCGCCGGTTGCCCTCGGTTGGCCACTCGGTTGACCACTCGGTTGGCTCTGCTCACTCGATTCCCGCTCCCAGCCGAGTGTCAGACCGAGTGCCGCACACGACGCGGCACAACCGAGTGCACCGAGTCCTCCAAGGGCCCCCGGCTGTTGCCAAGGCGCCGGGTCGAGCAGCAGCGCTTCGGCGCGCGCGTAGATGTCTTCCATGGCGGTTGCCCTGTCTCGGACCTTACCAACAGGGCAGCACCTAAAGCCTTATGCTAGCGCCGCCGACCATGTCTGACAGCACAGATCCTTCGTAAGCCCCTCCTGCGACCCCCCATACAGCCCGGCGACGGGCATGGCGTATGATCCTGCGCCTCCACCCTCACAGCGACGGCCCTCCCAGTGGGTCTCGCCCTTTACGCTCACGCAACCTCCACCTCCCAGGCTGCGCTCCGCCCAACGGACGCGCGCCTACGTGCCACCGGCCCAGCGCGTCACGCGCGTCGACACGAGCGAGAACCCGGCCGCCGACGACGTCGTCCAGGCCATGGTCGCCATGACCGAGTCGGTGCAGGCCATGGCGCAGCGCGGCGGCGCGATGCCGCGCGTCGTGACGCTCTTCCGCGTCGCGTCGGGAATCGACGTCGAGCTTGAGGCGCCGCTGCCGCCGCCCGTCATCGTCTGCTCGCACGAGCGCGAGCTCTACGCGCGCTACACAGAGGGCGTCGCGGACAACGGCTGCCAGCTCGCCAGGACCTTCTTCTGCCCCATCACGCACGAGCCCTTCCGCGACCCCGTGGTCGCATCCGACGGGCACACGTACGAGCGCGCGTACATCGAGCGCCACATGCACGGGCTCCGCCGTCAGCACATTCCGGTCACCAGCCCGATGACCAACCAGCCGCTCGCTTCGCGCTGCCTCTACCCGGCCAACAACACCGTCGCGGCGATGCGCGCGTGCATCGAGAACGGGCTCGGCGTCGCGGACGAGGCGGCGCTCGCCGTCATCATCGACGAGCTGCAGCTCGATCCGAAACAGTCGTACGCGCGCGAGGCGCCCGAGCCGCCGCCGCCGCCGTCCGGCTGCCGTGGCTGCGACTGCGCGGCGGCGCCGCGGGCGACGCCGGACGACGCCGCCGACGACGACGATCCGATGCCGCAGGTCATGCCGACGCTCGCCGAACAGGAGCCCTTCGTCAACAACACCGCCGAGGCCATGCCGCCCGGCTCGCCGCCCGACCGTCGCGCCACGGCGCCGGTGGCGCCCGACGCGCCGGCGCGCCCGCCGCCGCCCGCGCGCGAGCGGCGCTGGCGCAACGTTGCCGTGCATCGGCACGAGAGCTCGTCATGAGGGAGATCGGCATGAGCCGCGAGCTGGCGATCGCCATGCTGATCGAAACGACGGCGACGCCGTCAACTCGATCATGGACTTCACCCAGTTCTGACGTGGCTACCGAAACACAAACTTGCGCTCCGGGCGCAGCAGCGAGGGGGACGTGGGACGCGTCGGGGACGCGGGGGACTCGTGTGACTCGTGTGACTCGTGTGACTCGTGTGACTCGTGTGACTCGTGTGCGTCGTGTGTGGGCCCGTCGTCGGCCTCGGTGCGCCGCCGCTTGGTGCGATGCTCCTCCATCGAGCAGAAGCGGCGCACGAGGTGCGACGCCCACGGTGCGTAGTCCATGTGCGTTATCAGTTGGTTCAAGAGCGCGCGGTGTACGCGGAGCGCGGCGCGCTCGGTCCCCTCGGTGCACTTGAGCACCTCCGCCTCGCCGTAGCGCTCGGCGAGCAGCGCGCGCGCCACGCCCTGCTGCAGGTTCATGACGCGCCACGGGTGGATGAGCTTGGCCTCGCCCTCGGCGCGTGGCGGCGTGGTGCGCTCTGCGTAGTGCGCCTCCCACCGCGCCAGCTTGGCGCTCCACGGAGAGCCGTCGTGTCGCAGGTTGTCGTTGAAGCGGCGCCACACCTCGGCGAAGAAGTCGTGGTACAGCTCGGTCACGAGCGCCGCACCCGAGCCGGCGCGGTACGGCGGCGCGACGCGCTCGACGACGCGCTCGACGAGCAGCCGCTTGCGCTCGCCGTGCGACAGCTCGGGCGCCTCGACCTGCGCCGAGTTGGCCGGGTCGGCGCGGTCGAGCAGCAGCGTGTGCGGCATGGGCAGCCCGGCCTGGTATGCGAGCGCGAGCTGCGTCGGCTCCTTGGCCGCGCCGATCGTGTGCACGTAGTGCACGGCGTTGCCGCTCGCAATCGGCAGCACGCGGCGGACGCCGTCGGCGGCGAGCGCCTCCGACGTCGCCAGCGCGGTCACCGCCGCGCGCATGCGCGCCTGCGGCTCGGCCGTTGCCGTCTGCGGCCGGCGCACCGTGCCGTTGGCGAGGTAGCCCATCCAGTCGAGTCGGTAGCCGAACGCCTCGCCCGTCTCGCGCCCGAGCGGGTCGCGCCCCTCCTTGGTCGCCTTGGCCTGCACCTTGCGCTCGGTCTCGGCGTAGTCCTTTCCGTAGAAGTGGTCGACCGGCGGCCAGCCGACCGACGCCTGCGCCATCGCCTTGGACATCGCGCCCGACGCGCGCAGCACCGTCGCCATCGTCGGGTCGGCGCGTCCAAAGACGAACGCCGACCACGCCTGCTGCGCCGCGACGTGCAGCGGCGCCTGCCGCCCGTCGGCGCCGCCCGTCCAGTGGTGCGAGCGCGCGCGGCTGATGCGGTCGACCGCGTGCCAGAAGGGCAGCCGCGCGCCCGCGTCGTCCGCGTCGCGCACGGTCACCTGCGCCGTCGGCTCGAACAGCGCCGCCTCGCCCATGCCGACCGCGAGCGCCTCGCCGAGCAGCCCGCCGTCGCGCTCGTAGTGCAGCCGCATCGCGAGCGCCGCCGCCTGCTCCTGCAGCGCGGCGACGCACCCCGGCGTCTGCACGATGTACGTGCGCCCCGCGCGCGCCGCGACCGCGCGCTTGTCGGCGTCGTACGCCGCGAGCGCCTCGCCCACCTGCCGCCGGTACGCGAGCACCGCCTCGCCGAGCGGCGAGTACGCCCACGCGCCGCGGTTGCCCGCGCGCGTCGCATCGGCCGCCGCGCCCATCATCAGCAGCGCCACCACCGTCTGCAGCCCCGTGTACAGCCGCATCGCCGCGAAGGCGTCGGCGCGCCCCATCTCGGCGCGCGCCACGTCGGCGCCGAGCGGCGTGCCGAAGGCCGCATGGTTGACGCGCGCGCCCGCGGCGAGGCGCACGCTGTCGAAGAGCCCGCCGAGCGCCTGCGTCGTCATCGCGCCGCGCACGAGCCGCTGCGTCGCCGCGCCGCACAGCTGCTCCATCACGGCGACCGCGCGCGGCGCCGGCTCCGCGTCGAGGTAGAGCGACGACAGGTTCTCGAGCAGCGTGCGCATGCACGCCATGCCGCGCTCCACCGCGCGCAGCGTGCCCGCAGGCGCGCTCGGCATGCCGCCTACGGCGGCGTCGGGCGGCGCCGCCGCGCACATCCAGTCGAGCACGCCGAACGAGCACGACAGGTTGCCCTCGATCGTGCCGGCCATCGCCGCGCCGCGCAGGCGCGTGTTGATCGCGCGCCGGTGCGCCGACATCGACGCGATCACCTGCTGCACCAGCGCGCTGCGCGCGTCGTCGGGCTGCGCCGCCCACGCGCCGCTCGCCATCAGCACGAGCAGCCGCGAGTACGCGTCGTTCCACCCGCGCTGCCGCTCGGTGTCGCACAGACCCGACTGGCTGCCAAGCAGCCGGTTGCCCTTGAGCAGCAGCTCGGCGAGCCTCAGCGGGCCCGCGTCGCCGTCCGCGGCGACGCCGGTTGCCATCGCCGGATGGGGGGTAGGGTAACGCGACGTCGCCGGACGGTGGCGAGCGCGGCGGACCACACTCCTAGCGGCGGATGATCGCTAATCCCAAGCCGACGAAGCACCGACCCCCGATTCTCATCGACGTGGGCGACGGCATGTTCAATCCGCAGCTCGCCTACCCGCTCGAGCAGCTCGACCCGTCGTGCGTTGCCACGCGCTCCGAGGGCGAGGCGCGCCACACGTCGCTGCGCGCCGTGCTGCGCTGCGTCGCCAAGGAGCGACCCGCGCTGCTCGACGCCGCCGCGCCCGACTCGCTCGGCGCCGCGCTCACGCACGCGCCCGCGCTGCGCGCCTCGATCCTCGACGCGCTCCTCAACAGCGCGGCGCCGTGGAAGCCGCGCGTCTGCCTGCACGCGCCGACGGCGCGCGTCTTTGAGCCCGGCCTCGCCGACGCGATGAGCGACCTCGAGCGCGTGCAGTGCGTGCCGCTCAAGAACGACCCGCGCGGGCGCATCGCCTTCCCGCTGTGGCCGCTTCCGCTGCAGTGCCGGCTGCTCGTCGAGTTCCCCCGGCGTCACCTCGGTATCGGCGAGGCGTGGCTGCTGCTCGAACGCGTCGACGCGCACCGAGTTGCCATCAGCGCGCAGTCGACCGAAGGCGCGCGCGCGCGCGTCGAAGGCGGCGTCAGCCCCGTGCTGCTCGACCGCCTCTTTGCGCCGCTCGTGCCCACGCCCGAGTCGGCGGCCATCGTGCCCACGCGGCCGGGAGAGCTGCCTGGCGAGCTGCTCTACGCCATCGCCGACTTCTGGCAGCGCGAGCTGCGCGCGCACGTCGTCGCGGCCGCGTGCGCGCCGCCCGACACCACGCGCCCGTTCGCCATCGAGTCGATGCGCGCGCAGCGCGAGGGCCAGAAGCAGCGCGCTACCGTCCGCGCCGTCGCGCACGCCTCTTCGCTCCCGTGCGCCTGCGTGCTGTGGAAGCTCGCGCCGATGGCCAAGCGCCATCCGTGCGAGCGCTTCGTCGACTCGCAGGTCGAGTTCACGCTGCAGATGTGCGGCCGCGCGCTCGACGCGCGCTCGGGGCTCTGCCCGATGCACGGCGCCGCCACTCCGGACGTGCCGCTCGTGCGCGGCGTCTGCTGCCACGGCACCGTCGCGACGATGCGCTGCGTCCACCGCACCGAGTCGAAGACGCGGCACGACGGGCTGTGGATCTCCGACATGCAGCTGCGCGGGCTCGACCTCACGCACGCGCAGCTGCTCGTCGCCACGGCGCTGCGCTCCACCGACGGCACCGCCGACATGCTGGGCAAGCGGCCGCGCGCCGAGATCGAGGCGGCGTGGGAGCCGTGCGGCGCCGAGCTGCGCCTCGCCCTCGCCGAGCTCGCTCGCCGGCGCGCCAGCGCCGGCGTCGCGCACAGCATGGCCGAGCTCGAGGCGCTCGACTGCCTCGCCACCGACCTGCTGGTGGAGGGCGGCGTGCGCCAGCACGTGCGCCCCACCACCAAGGAGCGCGCGCTCGTGCGCATTGACGAGGGCGACAAGCAGGTGATCCTTGGCGCCGATACGGGCGCCGCGCTCGTCCACAAGCACTACGGCCTCTTCCCTCCGCCGCCGCGCCCGGCCAAGCGCGGTCGTCGCTGATTCCTGCTACCGTCCCGAGGTACGGGATCGTCCCGGGACCATTACCACCCATGACGACCCTACCACCCATGACGACCGTACCCGCCAGGTATGTATCACCGATCCACCTAATTCGACCATAACCCGTGTCGGTTTTTCCAGGTTCAGAATTGAATGGTCGAATTAGGTGGATTTGTACCCAAAAAAGGCAATAAACCCGTGTCGGTGGGTGTCAATTCTAGGTTTCGCCCCCACCTAATTGGGCCAAACAAATACGC
>Ga0115004_10000112_pt1 | contig 50072 bp, 54 predicted proteins | sample ArcticOcean_MG_C_10_FD_88737 | JGI IMG/M metagenome (GOLD analysis project Ga0115004, IMG submission 88737) | Marine microbial communities from western Arctic Ocean - ArcticOcean_MG_CB11_90 | ecosystem: Environmental > Aquatic > Marine > Oceanic | place: Arctic Ocean: Canada Basin | collected... | reverse complement strand
GGTGGTACTATTTTTGGTCCAAGAGTTAGATCTTATTCTCAAAAACTTAATAAAAATGTTAAGAAATTAGCGAGAAGATCTGCACTTACTTTAAAATTAAAATCTAAAGCAATCTCAGTTGTTGAAGATTTTGAATTTGAATCTCCAAAAACAAAATCATTTTCGGATGTTATTAATGCTTTAGGGATTCAAGGGAAAAAGTCCTTGTTTATCTTGGGTGGGATTAATAAAAATGTATATTTGTCGGCTCGTAATTTAGAGAGAACGAATGTCGTAACTAACTCAGAAATAAGTACTTACGGAATAATGAATGCGCAACACATAGTTTTTTTAGAAAGCTCGTTAGAACAAATTGAATCAAATTTAAGTTAATATGAATATTTTACTTAAACCAGTTATTACTGAAAAAGCTACTGCTGATAGCGAACTTAAAAATAGATTTACTTTTTTAGTAGATACTAATGCTAATAAAGTTCAAATTAAAAAAGCTGTAGAAAAAGCTTATGGAGTTTCTGTAGACAAGGTTAGAACTATGAGGTATGGTGCTGAAAGAAAAACAAGATTTACTAAAACTGGTATTCAACGTGGTAAATCTGCAACTACAAAAAAAGCAATAGTTCAAGTAGCTGAGGGAGATACAATTGATTTTTATAATAAACTTTAAAATATATTAGAATGGCAGTAAAAGTATTAAAACCTATCACACCTGGACAACGCGGAAGAGTTGTAAATGGTTTTGATGCCATTACAACAAATAAGCCTGAAAAAACTTTACTTTCTGGCAAGAAAAGAACCGGTGGTAGAAATAGTCAAGGTAAAATGACTATGAAATTTATTGGTGGAGGTCATAAGAAAAGATACAGAACTATTGATTTTAAGAGAAATAGACATGATGATGTTTCTGAAGTTATGTCTATTGAGTACGATCCTAATAGAACTGCTTTTATTGCTTTAATAAAATTTGATGACGATGAAAAAAAATATATCATTGCCTTAAAAGGACTTAAAGTTGGTACTAAGATTGTTTCAGGATTAAAAAAATCTCCAGATATAGGTAATTGTATGCCACTTTCAGATATTCCTTTAGGGACTATTATTTCCTGTATAGAAATGAGCCCTGGAAAAGGAGCAGCTATAGCAAGAAGCGCTGGATCATTTGCTCAACTTATGGCTAGAGACGGTAAGTTTGTTACTGTTAAAATGCCATCTGGTGAAACTAGAATGATTTTATCTGTATGCTACGCTACAATTGGATCAGTTTCAAATTCTGATCACCAATTAACAGTTCATGGTAAAGCTGGTTCAAAAAGATGGCTAGGTAGAAGACCAAGAACACGTCCAGTTGCAATGAATCCTGTTGATCATCCAATGGGTGGTGGAGAAGGTAGAGCATCTGGTGGACACCCTAGATCAAAAAATGGTATACCTGCAAAAGGGTTTAGAACAAGAGATAAGAAAAAAGCGAGTTATAAATATATAATCGAAAGAAAAAAGAAGTAAATAAATGGCACGTTCACTAAAAAAAGGACCTTACGTTCATTACAGTTTAATCAATAAAGTTCAAAAGAATTTGGACTCTAAGAAAAAAGCTGTCATTAAAACCTGGTCAAGAGCATCAATGATTATTCCTGATTTTGTTGGGCAAACTATAGCTGTACATAATGGTCGTCAGTTTGTACCCGTATATGTCACAGAAAACATGGTGGGTCATAAATTGGGAGAGTTTTCTCCAACGCGTTCATTTCGTGGTCATGCTGGTGCTAAAAATAAAGGCAGAAAATAATATAATTTGCTATGGGATTAAGAAAAAGACAAACTGCTGATAAAATTAAAGAAGCGAAAAAAGAAATTGCTTTTGCTAAACTTAATAATTGCCCTACTTCACCTAGAAAGATGAGAATCGTTGCTGATTCAGTCAGAGGAAAAAAAGTAGACATGGCATTGACTATGTTAAAATTTAGTCAAAAAGAAGCTTCTAATAAGTTGGAAAAACTTCTTCTGTCAGCAATTGCTAATTGGCAAGCTAAAAATGAAGATGGTGATGTTGAACAAGCAAACTTGTTTATAAAAGAAATAAGAGTAGATAGTGCTGGAATGTTAAAAAGGTTGAGGCCTGCTCCCCAGGGAAGAGCTCATCGAATTAGAAAACGCTCTAACCATGTTACTCTAATATTGGAATCACAAAATTTAATTGATAGTTAATATGGGACAAAAAACAAATCCAATAGGAATAAGATTAGGTATCATTAGAGGATGGGAATCTAATTGGTATGGAGGAAGAGATTATGGAGATAAATTGGCTGAGGATCACAAACTAAGAAAATATATTTTTGCTCGTTTAGCAAAAGCAAGTGTTTCAAGAGTAATCATTGAAAGAACTCTCAAATTGGTAACTCTTACTATTACTACAGCTAGACCAGGTATTATTATTGGTAAAGCTGGTCAAGAGGTTGATAAATTAAAAGAGGAATTAAAGAAACTATCAGGTAAAGAAGTTCAATTAAACATAATCGAAATAAAAAGACCTGAATTAGAAGCTCAATTAGTCGGAGCAAGTATTGCGAGACAGATTGAAAATAGAATCTCTTACAGAAGAGCTATTAAAATGGCAATTGCAGCATCAATTCGTATGAATGCAGAAGGTATTAAAGTTCAAATTTCTGGAAGATTAAACGGAGCTGAAATGGCAAGGTCTGAATCTTACAAGGAAGGAAGGATTCCTTTATCAACTTTTCGAGCTGATATTGACTATGCACTTGTAGAGGCTCAAACTACCTATGGTAAATTAGGAATTAAAGTATGGATTATGAAGGGTGAAGTTTATGGTAAAAGAGAATTATCTCCGTTAGTTGGACTTAGTCTAAGTGCTGCTAAATCCAAAGGAGGTCCTTCAAAAGGAAGAAAACAAAGAAGAAGATAATTAAAATATAGTATAATAATGTTATCACCAAAAAGAACAAAGTTTAGAAAAATGCAAAAAGGCCGAATGAAAGGTCTTTCACAAAGAGGGCATATACTTTCTAATGGGATGTTTGGAATTAAGTCCACTGATTCTAGTTTTTTAACATCAAGACAAATTGAAGCTGCACGTGTTGCTGCTACTAGATACATGAAGAGAGAGGGACAATTATGGATTAAAATCTTTCCAGATAAACCTATTACAAAAAAACCTCTAGAGGTGAGAATGGGTAAGGGAAAGGGTGCACCAGAATATTTTGTTGCAGTTGTTAAACCTGGAAGAATTATGTTTGAGGTTGCCGGAGTTCCTATTGAAGTGGCTAAAGAAGCTTTGAGACTTGCAGCTCAAAAACTTCCTGTAAAAACCAAGTTTATCATTGCAAGAGATTTTGAAGCTTAATTTTAGAAAATGAAACAAACAGAAGTAAAAGGATTATCGATAGAGGAATTAAATGAAAAATTAACTTCATTTAAAAAAGAACTTTCAGAGATGAAAATGACTCATGCTATTTCTCCTATTGAAAATCCAATGCAAATCAAAAATTTAAGAAAAACTATTGCGAGGATTAATACAGAATTAACCGTAAGATCTATCCAACAATAACATAATGGAAACACGAAATTTAAGAAAAGAGAGAATAGGCATAGTAACTAGTAATAAAATGGAGAAATCTATTGTAGTTGCTGAAGTTAATAAAGTCAAACACCCGATGTATGGAAAGTTCGTTTTAAAAACAAAGAGTTATGTTGCTCATGATCAAGAAAACGAATGTAATATTGGAGATACAGTAAAAATAATGGAAACAAGACCTTTAAGTAAATCAAAATGCTGGAGACTTGTTCAAATTTTAGAAAGAGCTAAATAATGGTACAACAAGAATCAAGATTATCGGTTGCTGATAACACTGGAGCAAAGGAAGTTTTAACAATCCGAGTTTTAGGTGGAACAAAAAGAAGATATGCGTCTGTTGGTGACAAAATTGTTATAACAGTAAAACATTCAACTCCTAACGGTACTGTGAAAAAAGGACAGGTTTCAACTGCAGTAGTTGTTAGAACTAAAAAAGAAGTTAGAAGAAAAGATGGTTCTTATATCAGATTTGATGATAATGCCTGTGTTTTGTTAGATACTGCAGGTGAAATGAGGGGGACTAGGGTTTTTGGTCCTGTTGCAAGAGAACTTAGAGATAAAAAATTTATGAAGATAGTTTCATTAGCACCTGAAGTTTTATAATTTATTATTATGATTAAAATTAAAATTAAAACTGGAGATCAAGTAAAAGTTTTGTCTGGCGACCATAAAGGTTCAGAAGGTAAGGTTTTGAAAATATTTAGAATTAAAAATTTAGCTATTGTTGAGGGTGTTAATATGGTTAAAAAACATAACAAACCTAGTTCGCAAAATCCTAAAGGAGGAATAACTGAAAAGGAAGCTGCTATGCATATATCCAACCTTTCTTTATTGACTTCAAAAGGAGAAACAACAAGGATAGGGTATAAGACTGTTGAAGGTAAAAAGAGTAGAGTTGCATTAAAATCTGATGAAATAATTTAGTTATGAGTTACCAACCAAGATTAAAAAAAGAATTTAATGAAAGAATAGTTTCTTCTCTAAAAGAAGAGTATTCTTATAAGAACGTAATGATGGTGCCAAAACTTAAAAAAATTGTTTTAAGTAAAGGAGTTGGAGGAGCTGTTGCAGATAAGAAATTAATCGATCACGCAGTTGATGAGCTAACTATGATTACCGGCCAAAAAGCTATCCAAACTATTTCTAAAAAAGATGTCGCTACATTCAAATTAAGAAAAGGAGTGCCAATAGGAGCTAAAGTTACATTAAGAGCTGAAAGAATGTATGAGTTTTTAGATAGATTAATTACTTCTGCACTTCCAAGAGTTCGTGATTTTCAAGGAATTAAATCTTCTGGTTTTGATGGAAGAGGTAATTATAATTTAGGAGTTACTGAACAAATTATATTCCCTGAAATAGATATAGATAAAGTAAATAAAATTTCTGGTATGGATATTACTTTTGTTACAAGTGCAGATACTGATAAAGAAGCTAAATCCTTATTAACTGAATTAGGTTTACCCTTTAAAAAGAATTAATTATGGCTAAAGAATCAATGAAGGCCCGTGAGGTCAAAAGAGCAAAATTATGTGCTAAGTATGCTGATAAGAGAAAGGCTTTAAAAAAAGCTGGAGATTATGAAGCATTACAAAAGTTACCTAAAAACTCTTCCCCTGTTAGGGCTCATAACAGATGTAAATTAACAGGAAGACCAAAAGGTTATATTAGACAGTTTGGTATTTCTAGAGTTATGTTTAGAGAAATGGCTAATCAAGGTTTAATCCCAGGAGTAAGAAAAGCTAGCTGGTAATTTAAAAATATTTTTATAAAATGAATACAGATCCAATTGCAGATTATTTAACAAGAATTAGAAATGCTAATAGTGCAGGCCACAAAGTAGTATCTATTCCTTCTTCTAATTTGAAAAAGGAAATGACCAAAATACTTTTTGATCAAGGATATATACTAAGTTATAAGTTCGATGATAGTTCTGTTCAAGGTTCAATTAAAATTGCCCTTAAATATGACTCTTTCTCAAAAGACCCTGTTATAAAAAAACTTGAAAGAATAAGTACTCCAGGATTAAGAAAATACTCTGATTCAGAAGGCTTGCCTAGAGTTTTAAATGGTTTAGGAATTGCTATAGTTTCTACTTCTAAGGGTTTAATGACTGGTAAAAAAGCAAAACAATCTAATGTAGGAGGGGAAGTTCTCTGCTACGTATATTAAAAGAATTTAAAATGTCTAGAATAGGAAATAATCCAATATCGATTCCAGAAGGTGTTTCAGTTGAAATTAAGCCAACACTTTTCAGTGTTAAAGGAAAATTAGGAGACTTATCTCAATCTTACGATACTGTTTCAGTTGAACAAGTTGAAAACACACTCATTGTTAAGAGATCTTCTGATGCAAAGCCAGCAAAAGCAAAACATGGTTTGTATCGTTCACTTTTTTCTAATATGGTTATCGGTGTAAGTGCAGGATGGAGTAAAGAATTAGAATTGGTTGGTGTAGGATATCGAGCTTCTACTCAAGGACAAAAACTTGAATTAGCTTTAGGTTTTTCTCATAACATAGTCTTTATGATTCCAAATGAAGTTAAAATTGAGGCTATTTCTGAAAAAGGAAAGAATCCCATAATCAAGCTTAATTCTTTAGATAAGCAACTAGTTGGTTCAATTGCTGCAAAAATTAGAGGTTTTAGAAAACCTGAACCATACAAAGGAAAAGGAGTTAAGTACGTTGGAGAACAAATTCGTAGAAAAGCAGGTAAGTCTGCATAAATTAGTTTAAAATGAGTCTATCAAAGGTTAATAAAAGAAATCGAATTAAAAAAAGAATTAGACAGCATGTTCTGGGTAGTATAAGCAGACCTAGGTTGTCAGTTTTTAGAAGTAATAAAGAGATTTATGCTCAGTTAGTGGATGATGTTACAGGAAATACTTTAGCATCTGCTTCATCTAGAGATAAAGATTTGAAAACAGATTCTATTACTAGGATTGAAGCTTCAAAACTAGTTGGAATATCAATAGGTAAAAAAGCTCTAAAAGCAGGTATTGAAAAAATCGGTTTTGACAGAGGGGGGTATTTATATCATGGAAGAGTAAAATCATTAGCTGAAGGTGCTAGAGAAGCTGGATTAAAATTTTAATTTATGAAGAATAATAGAAACGAATTTGTCAAACCTGGAGGCTTAGACTTAAAAGATAAGTTAGTAAGTATTCAAAGGGTAACTAAAGTAACAAAAGGAGGTAGAGCTTTTGGTTTTTCTGCTATTGTTGTAGTTGGTGATGAAAATGGTGTTGTAGGTCATGGTTTAGGTAAATCTAAAGACGTTGCTACTGCAATTGCAAAAGCAGTAGAGGATGCAAAAAAGAATTTAGTTAGAATCCCTCTTCATAACGCTACACTTCCCCATGAACAAAAAGGAAAACACAGTGGAGCTAAAGTTTTTTTAAAACCTGCATCTGAGGGTACTGGTGTTATAGCCGGAGGAGCAGTAAGGTCTGTACTGGAATCACTTGGTGTTCAAGACGTACTTTCTAAATCACAAGGATCTTCTAACCCTCACAACGTTGTTAAAGCTACTTTTGATGCTCTATTAAGATTAAGAAACGCTAATACTGTTGCAAGTCAACGAGGAATTTCATTAAATAAAGTTTTTAACGGATAAAAAATGGCAGTAATTAAAATAAAAAAAGTAAAAAGTGCAATTAAAAGACCTGGAGATCAAAAGAAAACTCTTTTGGCATTGGGTCTTAAAAAAATTGGCCAGGTTGTAGAACATCAAGACAGCCCTAGTATTTTAGGAATGATTAATAAAGTAAAACATTTGGTTACTGTTACTAAATAAATTATAAATATGAACTTAAGTAATTTAAAACCAGAAGATGGTTCAATACATAATCCTAAAAAAAGATTAGGAAGAGGACAAGGATCTGGTAAAGGCGGAACTGCTGCAAGAGGACATAAAGGTGCTAAATCAAGATCTGGTTATTCTAAAAAACTTGGATTTGAAGGTGGCCAAATGCCTCTACAAAGAAGAGTGCCTAAGTTTGGTTTTAATAATATCAACAGAGTAGAATATCAAGGTGTCAATTTAGATAAAATTCAATCTTTAGTTGATAATAAAAAAGTAAAAGGTTCTATGGATATTCAATCTTTTATTGATAATGGCTTGTCTAAAAAGAATGATTTAGTAAAAATATTAGCGAATGGAACAATTTCAGTCCCATTAAAAATTTCTGCTCACAAATTTTCATCTGCTGCAAAATTAGCTATTGAAAAATGTGGAGGAGAAGCAATTATATTATAGAGTATGTATAAGTTTATCGAAACATTACGGAATATCTGGAATATTGAAGAGCTTAGAAATAGAATTTTCATAACTCTTTTCTTTATTGCTATTTATAGACTCGGAGCTCAAGTAGTTATTCCCGGTATTGATTCTGTTCAATTAGGAGAATTATCTAGTAGAACTCAAGGTGGTGGACTTTTAGGGATTTTAAATGCATTTACAGGAGGAGCTTTTGCTAATGCCTCTGTTTTTGCTTTAGGTATTATGCCTTATATTTCAGCATCTATTGTGGTTCAGTTAATGGGAATCGCAATTCCTTATCTACAAAAATTACAGAAAGAAGGAGAGAGTGGCAGAAAAACTATTAATCAAATTACAAGATGGCTTACCATTTTAATTTGTGTTGTTCAAGCTCCTGCTTATCTTTTTAGTTTAGGAGCTCTCGGTGTTCCTGATAGTGCGTTTATGATGGGTAAAGGTGTAGGTTTTATAGTTCCTGCTGTAATAATCCTAGTTACTGGTTGTGTTTTTGCTATGTGGCTCGGAGAAAAAATAACTGACAGAGGAATTGGAAATGGTATTTCCTTATTAATTACTGTTGGAATAATAGCATCTCTTCCAATGTCTTTTGCACAAGAATTTGCATCTAGAGTATATGAAAGTAATGGAGGATTAATTTTAATTTTAATTGAACTATTAGTCTGGGTAGTTGTAATTGGTTTGTGTGTTTTATTGGTTAAAGCTGTAAGACAAATCCCTGTACAATACGCAAGAAGAACAGCATCAGGTAATTTAGATAGAAATCAGAGTGGAACTAGACAATATATTCCTTTGAGACTAAATGCTTCAGGAGTTATGCCAATAATATTTGCTCAGGCAATTATGTTTGCTCCTGCTTATATGGGACAGCTTTTAGGTGACTCAAATGTTGGTCAGTGGATGCAAACTTCCTTTTCAGATATGTTTGGTTTGTGGTACAATATTTTATTTGGATTATTAATAGTTGCTTTTACATTTTTCTATACAGCTATTACTGTTCCTACTAATAAAATGTCTGATGATTTGAAAAGAAGTGGAGGTTTTGTTCCTGGAATTAGACCTGGAGGTGAAACCTCTGAGTTTTTAGATAAAATTATGTCATTAATAACCTTTCCGGGTTCATTGTTTTTAGCTGCACTTTCAGTTTTGCCTGCAATTGTAGTTCAAATTATGGGTATGCAGCAAGGTTGGGCATTGTTTTATGGAGGAACTTCACTATTAATAATGGTAGGAGTAGCAATTGATACTATTCAACAAATCAATGCATATTTATTGAATAGACATTATGATGGATTAATGAAATCTGGAAAAAACAGGAAATTAGCATAATATGGCAAAACAAGCGGCTATAGAACAGGATGGTACTATCATAGAAGCTCTTTCTAATGCAATGTTTAGAGTAGAACTTCAAAACGGCCATGTTGTAACTGCACATATCTCCGGTAAAATGAGAATGCATTATATTAAATTATTACCTGGCGATAAGGTGAAATTAGAAATGAGTCCCTATGATTTAACTAAAGCTAGAATAACGTATAGACATTAAAATTATGAAAGTTAGAGCATCAGTAAAAAAAAGAAGCCCCGAATGTAAAATAGTTAGAAGAAAGGGAAGGCTTTATGTAATTAACAAAAAGAATCCTAGATTCAAACAAAGACAAGGATAAATTATGGCAAGAATTTCAGGGGTTGATATCCCAAAACAAAAAAGAGGAGTAATATCTTTAACCTACATATTTGGAATAGGAAGAAGTCGTGCTCAAAAAATTTTAGAAATGGCTAAAGTCAGCGTTGATAAGAAAGTTTCTGATTGGAACGATGACGACACTGCTAAAATTAGAGAAGCTGTTGGATCCTTTAAAATTGAAGGAGAACTTAGATCTGAAAATCAAATAAACATTAAAAGATTAATGGATATTGGATGTTACAGAGGAATAAGACATAGATCTGGTCTTCCTTTAAGAGGTCAAAGAACTAAAAATAATTCTAGAACTAGAAAAGGTAAAAGAAAAACAGTTGCTAACAAGAAAAAGGTAACTAAATAATATATTATGGCTAAAGTAGTATCTAAAAAAAGAAAAGTTATTGTTGAATCATATGGGGAAGTCCATATTAACGCTTCATTTAATAACATAATTATATCCTTCACTAACAAAAAAGGTGAAGTTATTTCATGGTCTTCAGCTGGAAAAATGGGATTTAGAGGGTCAAAGAAAAACACGCCTTATGCTGCTCAGTTAGCTGCTGAAGAGGCAGTTAAAGTCGCTCATGAAGCTGGAATGAGAAAAGCTAAGGTTTATGTTAAAGGTCCTGGTAATGGAAGAGAATCGGCTATCAGAACAGTTCATAATAACGGAGTTGAGGTTACTGAAATTTTTGATGTAACTCCTCAGCCACATAACGGTTGTAGACCACCAAAAAGAAGAAGAGTATAATATAATTTTTGTCGAAGGACAGACCTTAATTCACAAAAATTTAAAATTTAAATAATATGGCAAGATATACCGGTCCCAAAACGAAAATCGCTAGAAAATTTGGCGAAGCAATATTTGGAGAAGACAAATCATTTGAAAAAAAGAATTATCCTCCAGGACAACATGGAAATAATAGAAGAAGGGGTAAGAAATCTGAGTACGCTATTCAGTTAATGGAAAAACAAAAAGCTAAATATACTTATGGTATTTTGGAGCGTCAGTTTAGAAACCTTTTCAAAAAAGCAAATGGAAGTAAAGGAGTAACTGGAGAAGTTTTACTTCAACTATGTGAGTCTAGATTAGATAATATAGTATATAGGTTAGGTATTGCACCTACAAGAAGTGGCGCTAGACAATTAGTAAGCCACAGACATATTACAGTAAATGGTGAGATTTGTAATATTCCATCAAGGATTATAAAGGCTGGTGAAACAATAGGAGTTAGAGAAAAATCTAAATCCGTTGCAGCAATAGAAAGTTCTTTATCTAATAATTCATCTGTATATGAATGGGTGTCTTGGAATAGTGACAGAATGCAAGGAACTTTTGTATCACTTCCTGAAAGAAATCAAATACCTGAAAATATAAAAGAACAATTAATCGTCGAATTATATTCGAAATAAATAACAATAGTAATTATGGCAGTATTCAATTTTCAAAAACCAGATAAAGTAATAATGATAGATTCATCCGAATTTGAAGGAAAATTCGAGTTTCGACCTTTAGAACCTGGCTATGGTTTAACCATAGGAAATGCCCTTAGAAGAGTTTTATTATCTTCTTTAGAGGGTTTTGCGTTTACATCTGTAAGGTTAGACAATATAGATCATGAGTTCTCTTCATTGCCTGGAATAGTTGAAGATGTGACTGAAATTGTATTAAACTTAAAACAAGTATGTCTTAAAAGACAAATTGATTCTGTTGAAAATGAAACCGTTAGTGTTTCTATTTTAGGTCAAGAACAAATACTTGCAGGTGATTTACAGAAATTTATTTCTGGATTTCAAGTTTTAAACCCTGATTTGGTTATTTGCAATTTAGAAAAAAATATAAGTTTTAATATTGAATTAAATATTGAAAAAGGAAGAGGTTATGTTCCTGCTGAGGAAAATAAAAAATCCTCTGCGCCAATTGGAACTATCTTTATGGATTCAATTTTCACTCCAATTAAAAATGTTAAATATTCAATTGAAAACTTTAGAGTTGAACAAAAAACAGATTATGAAAAGTTGATTTTTGAAATTGTATCTGATGGTTCAATTCACCCAAAAGATGCTTTGACAGAAGGTGCAAAGACATTAATACATCATTTCATGCTTTTCTCTGACGAAAGAATTACATTGGAAGCTGATGAGATTGCTCAAACTGAAACTTACGATGAAGAGTCTTTACATATGAGACAATTACTTAAGACTCGATTAATTGATATGGATTTATCTGTAAGAGCACTTAATTGTTTGAAAGCTGCTGAAGTTGATACCTTGGGAGATTTGGTCTCATTTAATAAAAGTGATTTAATGAAATTTAGAAATTTCGGGAAAAAATCCTTGACAGAGCTAGAGGAGTTAGTGATTTTTAAAGGATTAAATTTTGGAATGGATTTATCTAAATATAAGTTAGATAAAGATTAATAATTAACTATGAGACACGGTAAAAAAATAGCGCATTTAGGTCGCAAAACAGGACATAGAAAATATATGCTAGCCAATATGGCTTGTTCATTGATTGAGCACAAGTCTATAAATACAACTGTTGCAAAAGCGAAAGCTTTAAAACGATATGTAGAACCACTTATTACTAAATCTAAAAACGATTCTACTCATAATAGAAGAATAGTTTTTAGTTATTTAAAAAATAAATATGCAGTCACTGAATTGTTTAGAAACATTTCTGATAAAATTGGTGATAGACCAGGTGGTTATACTCGAATCATAAAGCTTGGAAATAGGTTGGGTGATAATGCTAGTATGGCTTTGATTGAATTAGTTGATTTCAATTCTATCTATAATATAAATACAGATTCTAATAAGAAAACTAGAAGAAGAAAGAAAGCTAAAACCACATCAATTCAAGAAGCTGTGGTTGAGGATGCTGTAGTTGAAGAAGCTGCGGTTGAGGATGCTGTAGTTGAAGAAGCTGCGGTTGAGGATGCTGTAATTGAGGAAGAAAATAACGATGATAAATCGTCAGATTCTAAAAATAGTGATCCCAAATAAGAGAAATAATTAATTTTTAATAAAATTGACTAAATCCAGGGATATTCTTAATGTTTATCCCTTTTTTTATATTAATTTTGAATGAAAATGAACGAATATACTACCCGAAATAAAGCTTTGGTTCTACTACAAGACGGTACTATTTTTTTTGGTAAAGCCTTAGGAGTTGAAGGTTCTGCCTACGGAGAATTATGTTTTAATACCGGAATGACTGGTTATCAAGAAATTTTCACTGATCCATCTTATTACGGCCAACTAATGGTAACCACCAATTCTCACATTGGTAATTATGGAGTTAACAAAAATGAAGTAGAATCTGAAAGTCCAAAGATAGCTGGTTTGATATGTAAAAAATTTAATTCTAATTTTTCTAGACCTGCTGCTACTGATTCATTACAAAATTTTTTTATTAATCATAAAATTGTTGCAATTTCTGATGTAGACACCAGAGCTCTTGTCTCATATATTAGAGATAATGGTGCTATGAATGCTGTTATATCAACCGATTTAGGTTCTATTGACGAGTTAAAAATTAAATTAAATAATTTACCATCTATGAAAGGTTTAGAGTTAGCCTCTAAAGTATCTACTAGTAAACCTTATTTTTATGGAGACTCAAACTCTAAATTAAAAGTTGCTGTTTTAGACTTGGGTATAAAAAAGAATATATTAAGGAATTTATCAAAAAGAGATGTTTATATCAAAGTTTTTCCATTTAATACATCATTTAATGAAATGTCAGAATGGAATCCCGATGGATATTTTATTTCAAACGGACCTGGAGATCCAGAACCACTTAAGGTAGCGATCCAAACAGCTAAGGAGATTTTAAAAACTAAAAAACCTCTTTTTGGTATTTGTTTAGGTCATCAAATAATTGCTTTAGCAAATGGAATTTCGACTTATAAAATGCATAATGGACACAGAGGGATAAATCACCCAGTAATAAATTTAAAGACAGGTAAAGGCGAAATCTCATCTCAAAATCATGGATTTGCAATTTCAAGAGAAGAAACTGAATCTAATAATAATATAGAAATAACTCATGTTCATTTAAACGATGACACCATTGCTGGAATTAAAATAAAAAACAACAATTGTTTCTCAGTTCAATATCACCCTGAGGCCAGTCCTGGCCCTCATGATTCTAATTATCTTTTCGATCAATTTATTGAAATGATTAAATCTAAAAAATAAATATGAGTAAAATATCTAAAATATTTGCTAGACAAATTTTTGATTCCAGAGGAAACCCTACTGTTGAAGTTGATGTTTTAACTGAAAATGGCTTTTTAGGCAGAGCTGCAGTACCTTCGGGAGCATCAACTGGTGAACATGAAGCAGTAGAATTAAGAGATGGAGGAGATAAATACATGGGAAAAGGAGTTGCTAAAGCAGTAGAGAATGTAAATATTATAATATCAAAAGAAATTATTGGTAAATCTGTTTTTGATCAAAAAAAAATTGATCAATTAATGATTGACCTTGATGGAACTCCAAATAAAGCTAAATTAGGAGCTAATGCTATTTTAGGAGTTTCGTTAGCAATTGCTAAAGCTGCTAGTAATGAAAAAAAGATTCCACTTTATTCTTATATTTCTGATGGTAAAGCTAAAATTCTTCCAGTTCCAATGATGAATATTATTAATGGTGGTTCTCATTCAGATGCTCCAATTGCTTTTCAAGAATTTATGATTATGCCAGTTAAAGCAAATTCATTTACCCATGCGATGCAAATTGGCACTGAAATTTTTCATAATTTAAAAAAAATTCTGTCTGAAAGAGGATTAACTACCTCTGTAGGTGATGAAGGAGGTTTTGCACCAAAATTAGATGGTACAGAAGATGCATTAAATACTATTATTTTAGCAATTGAAAAATCCGGATATTCACCTGGTAATCAAGTAATGATTGCTTTAGATTGTGCAGCTTCAGAATTTTATGTAAATGGAATGTATGACTACTCGAAATTTGAAGGAAATGATGGTAAAATTTTAAATTCAAAACAGCAAGCAGAGTATTTATCTGCTTTAGCAAAAAAGTTTCCTATTATATCGATTGAAGACGGTATGGATGAAAATGATTGGGATGGATGGGAATATTTAACAGAAATTTGTGGTGAAAAAGTACAACTTGTTGGAGACGATTTATTTGTTACTAATGTTGAAAGGCTTTCAAAAGGAATTGAAAATAAAATAGGAAACTCTATTTTAATCAAAGTAAATCAAATTGGAACCCTAACAGAAACTATTGACGCTGTCAACATGGCCCACAAATCTGGTTTTACCTGCGTTATGTCTCACAGATCAGGTGAAACAGAAGATTATACCATAGCTGATTTAGCAGTTGGTTTGTCCACTGGTCAAATTAAGACTGGATCAGCTTCCAGAAGTGATAGAATTGCTAAGTACAATCAATTATTGAGAATAGAAGAACAATTAGGTATAAATGCTTATTTTCCTAAAGAGAAAGCTTTTAACATTGCATTTTAAACTAAGTTTTTTTCGTTAATTTTACAATAACATTTATATATGAGTGATAAGGCAAAATTAAAAATTGGTGGAAGGGAAATAGAATTAGATTTAATTACTGGTTCAGAAAAAGAACTTGGAATAGATGTTAGTAATCTTCGAGTTAGTTCAAACATAATAACACTAGATCCTGGCTATAAAAATACCGGTTCATGTAAAAGTGCAATTACATTTTTAAATGGAGAAAAAGGTATTTTAAGATATCGAGGTTATTCTATTGAAGAATTAGCAGAAAAAGCAGATTTTTTAGAGGTTGCTTTTTTATTAATTTATGGAGAACTACCAAACAAAGAAGAATTAGAAAAGCTGTTGAATGATATTAAAGAAAATTCAATTATTGATGAGGATATTAAAAAAATTCTAGAAAGTTTCCCTAAATCTGCCCATCCAATGGGTATACTTTCATCACTAACCAGTGCATTGATTGCATTTAATCCTGAAAAAAAATTAAGTCTTAGCGGAAATGAAGATCAAGATTATATGTACAACTCTATTGTTAAACTTCTTGCAAAAATTCCAATTTTAGTTGCTTGGGTTCATCGTAGAAGAAAAGGTTTGCCTTTAGATTATGGAGATTATTCTCTAGGATATGTAGAGAATATAACAAAAATGATGTTTCAAATGCCTAATCTAGAATATGTTCAGAATGATACTTTGGTTAATGCTATGAATAAGCTTTTGATTTTACATGCTGATCATGAACAAAATTGTTCAACTTCTACTGTTAGAATTGTTGGTTCTTCCGAAGCAAGTTTATTTGCTTCAATTTCAGCTGGAATATCAGCATTATGGGGGAGATTACATGGAGGAGCAAATCAAGCGGTTTTAGAAATGTTAGAAGCAATTAAAAAAGATGGAGGTGATACAAAAAAGTTTATGTCAAAAGCAAAAGATAAGTCAGACCCATTTAGACTTATGGGATTTGGACATAGAGTTTATAAGAATTTTGATCCAAGAGCAAAAATTATAAAGGTTACTGCTGATCAAATTTTAAATGAGCTTGGTATTGATGATCCAATTTTAGATATTGCAAAAGGTTTAGAAAAAGAAGCTTTGGAGGATGATTATTTTGTGGATAGAAAACTTTATCCTAATGTTGATTTTTATTCAGGAATCATATACAAAGCATTAAATATTCCTAATGAAATGTTCACTGTTATGTTTGCATTGGGTAGAATTCCTGGTTGGATTGCTCATTGGCGCGAAATGAGAAAAAACAATGAACCAATTGGAAGACCTAGACAAATATATATAGGAGAAACCCTAAGAAACTTTTCCGATATAGAATCACGTTAATTTTTATTTCTAATAAGTATGATGAATTTCTCTGTTAATGATGAAACTTCAAAACTTATTTCTGTAATTATTGGTATAGCTAATAACTCTGGTGGTATTCCCAAACTAAAGGATTTGTATGATCCTAAGTCAATCGAAAATTTAAAATCTGGAAAATATCCATTAGAATCTAACATGGTCAATCAACTAGAAAACTTTTCTAATATTTTGATTAAATATGGAGTAGATGTTTTTAGACCAAAGAACGTTGACAATTGTAATCAAATTTTTGTGAGAGATGTAGGTTTTGTGATTGAAAATTATTTTTTTAAATCTAATATACTTCCAAAAAGAGATAAAGAGTTTGATGGTATTAAGTCGATTTTAAATAATTTTAAACGAGATTTTTTAATTAACATTCCTAGTGAAATTCATATTGAAGGCGGAGATGTCTTAACTATAGATGATAATATTTTTATTGGATACTATAATAAAGAAGATTATTCCAATTTATTTACTGCCAGAACAAATAAAGAAGCAGTAACATATTTTGAAAATTTTTTCCCTCTCAAAAATATTAAAGCTTTTCATTTAAAAAAATCTAATAATGATCCATTAAATAATGTTCTACATTTAGATTGTTGTATTCAATTAGTTGGATTTGATAAAGCAATTATTTATCCAGATGCATTCACTAATAGAGATGACTATGAATGGCTAAAATCATTTTTCGGATTAGAAAATATTTACGAGATTAATAATATAGAAATGTATGAAATGAACAGTAATGTTCTATCGATAAATAAGAAAGTAGTTGTTTCAGACCCCTCATTTTATCGACTAAATAATTGGTTAGAGTCACAAGGTTTTGTAGTTGAAAAAGTAGACTTTAGCGAAGTTTCTAAACAAGAAGGTTTGTTTAGGTGTTCATCTTTACCTTTAATTAGAAATTAAATTATGTCTACAAATCTACATTCAGTATTGATGATTAGACCCTCTTCTTTTAGAAGAAATGCTCAAACTGCCATAAATAATTATTTTCAAAATCACGAACTGAATTTGAAAAATGATTTGATTTTAAAAAATGCTATTTTAGAGTTTGATACTTTAGTTTTTAAAATCAAGGAATGTGGAATTAATGTATTGGTTTTTCAAGATGATTTAAAACTAGACACCCCAGATTCTATCTATCCAAACAATTGGATTACTTTTCATTCTGATAAAAGAATTGTCACCTATCCAATGTATGCTAAAAATAGAAGATTGGAAAGGAATGAGGAAGTGCTTGATTTTTTAGAAAAAAATAATATTCAAATTAATGAATTAATAGATTACAGTAGTGCTGAAGAAAATGAAATTTTTTTAGAAGGAACAGGAAGTATGGTGCTTGACAGATTAAATAAAAAAGCTTACTGCTCTATTTCAGATAGAACAAATGAAAATTTAGTATATGAATTTTGTAATGATTTTGAATATATGCCCATTATTTTTAATTCCTTTCATGATCACAAAGGGAAAAGAAAATTAATTTATCACACTAATGTAATGATGTGTATTGCTAATGATTATTGTGTTATTTGTTTAGATGCTATTGATAACAAGGAAGAAATGAAAAAAGTTATAGAAAGTTTAAAAGATGATCATAAAGAAATAATAACTATTTCAGAATATCAACTTGAACAATTTGCTGGTAACATGATTGAGTTAAGAAAAGACAAAAATAGCTTTCTTTTTATGAGTAAATCAGCTTATAACTCATTAGACAATTCTCAATTGAAAAAACTAAATACTTATTCTGAATTAGTACATAGTTCTGTAAATACTATAGAAAAGTGTGGGGGAGGAAGTGTTAGGTGCATGATAGCAGAAATTTTTAACTAAGATTTTTAAACTTAGAGATTTTTTTAATAAAATCATGATCATTTTTTTTATCGACAAGAACCTTTATAAAATATTTGTCCATATATAAAGAATAGACGCTAGACTGACCTTTAAATAATTTGAGCTTATAAAAAGGGATAATTAAGCCATAGGTTTCTAATATTGAACGAAAACGAATAATTATTCCTTTTTTTCTAATCTCTATGTTACAACGGTTATTGTTATTATCTAGGTTCAGTAAGTTTTCAATTTCTTTATTACTACTTTGGATTTTTAAATTTGAAGACCCTATTCCATTCATTTTAATTCTTTCAATTAATGAGAATGGTTCACCAACCATTTTTTTTATTTCTTCTTTAATCTTTGAATCTTTATATGAAATATTTCTTAACATTTTATTTGTGTTTTAATTTTTACAAAGATATTTATTAAAACATATTTATTCTTTTTATAAGTATATTTAACCCTAAATTATTTAAATGAATCTTCATATTTTATTAAAAGAAAGAGTATCTGAATTTATTTTAAATAAATATGATTTAGATTTTAATGACTTAGAAATTCAAACAACTAAAAAAGATTTTATTGGAGACATCACAATTGTAATTTTTCCTTTGGTTAAAATCCTTAGAAGATCACCTGTTGATATTGGAAATGAAATCGGATTATTTCTTGTAAATAATTCAAAATATGTAGAAAGTTATAATTTAATACAAGGATTTATGAATTTAGTAATTCATAGTAAATTTTACCTTGAATTTTTAAATCAGATTTCAGATGATGATAATTTTGGAATTAATAAACCTGAAATAGATGCCCCTCTTTTTTTAGTTGAATTTGCCTCACCAAACACAAATAAACCTCTTCACCTAGGTCATATTAGAAATATTCTTTTAGGCTATTCAATTTCAAATATTTTATATGCAAGTGGAAAGAATGTACATAAAACACAAATTATTAATGATAGAGGAATTCATATTTGTAAATCTATAATAGCGTGGTTAAAATATGGTAAAGATAGTTCCCCATTACAAACAGGTGAAAAGGGAGATTTTTTTGTTGGAAGATATTATGTTTTGTTTGATAAAATTTATAAAGAACAAATTTCAGAATTAATAAAAAGTGGAAAGAATAAAGTTTTTGCGGAGAAAAATGCTTCAATTTTTTTAGATGCTCAAGATTTACTTATTAAGTGGGAATAGGTGATAAAAAAGTCATTGATCTATGGAAAAAAATGAATTCGTGGGTGTATGAAGGCTTTGAAAAAACATATAAAGATTTGGGAGTTAATTTTGACTCCTATTACTATGAAAGTAACACATATTTACTTGGAAAGGATATTATAAAGGAGGGTCTTAAAAAAAATATATTTTTCAAAAAAGATGACGGTTCTGTTTGGATTGATTTAACTGATGATGGATTAGATGAAAAAATATTATTACGATCAGACGGGACCTCAGTTTATATGACACAGGATCTAGGAACTGCTTTATTAAGATATAAAAATCATCCAAAAATGAATGGAATGATTTATACTGTAGGTAATGAACAAGATTATCATTTCAAAGTTTTGTTTAAAATATTAAATAAACTTGGTTATAATTGGTCAGAACAATTACACCATTTAAGTTATGGGATGGTAGACCTTCCAACAGGTAAAATGAAAAGTAGAGAAGGTACTGTAGTAGATGGAGATGAATTAATTGCTGAAATGAAACTTAACGCTAGTAATTTATCAAAAGAGCTTGGAAAAATAAATGATTTTTCAAATAAAGAAAAAGAATTACTAGATGATACAATTGGTTTAGGAGCACTAAAATATTTTATTTTAAAAGTAGACCCTAAAAAACGTATTTTATTTGACCCCAATGAATCAATTGATTTCAACGGAAATACAGGTCCTTTTATTCAATATACCTACGCAAGAATACAATCACTCACAAAAGAAGTGAAAGTTTTAAATAATAAAATCAATATAGATTTTGAAATAATTCAAAAAGAAAAGGATATTTTAAAACAATTGACACAATTTCCAAGTGCAATCAGTAGTGCAGCAGATAATTATAGCCCAGCTTTAATTGCAAACTATGTTTATGAGTTAGTAAAGATGTTTAACTCATATTATCAGTCTACCACTATTTTAAAGATTCATGATTTAGAGCTAAAAAACTTTAGATTAATTCTTTCCTATAAAGTAGGTCAGGTTATTAAAAGCTCTATGGGTTTATTAGGAGTTGAAGTTCCAAATAAAATGTAAAAAAAAACCGCTCATTGAGCGGTTTTTTTTAAAATATATTGTTTTCTTACTTAGAAACAGCAAGATTATAAACTACAAGACCGAACCCAATTTTGTTAATTGAATCACCAATATTGTAAATCACTTCCATGTTTGGAACGAATGCATCAATAAAATCATACCATCCGTCAGTTCCAGCCATGTAACCGATTGGGTATATTGCCCAACCAATAATTACAAATAAACATAATGTGTTGTGAGCAGATTGAACTGCACCACCAGCAGATGCTGCAAGTTTAGCTAATTCGCCAAATTTTATCATGTAAACAATGTAGAAGTATGCTAAACCAGAAAATAATCCCCACAAGGCGGCATCTCCTAATCCTGCTTCACCTACATAACCAGTTACAAGCATAATTGTTGAAGCAACTATCAAATGCTTTAAGTGTTTAGTTGTTGCACCAGCACCCTTAAGGATTAGATAGAACTCAACACACATTAATGGAACAGTAAGTATCCAGTCGACATATCTGAAAACAACAGTGTTGTCACCAGCAGCATGAGCATCTCTCATGTACATGTAGTGTACTGCAGCAATAAAAGTAATTAATCCAGAAACTAAAATAGAAGTTCTCCATTTAGCATCAACTGAATTCATAGAAAGGAAGAAAAAAGCTGATGCTGCCATCATAGCCATTGTACCTATCCAAAAGGTAATACCTACTAAATCGTCACCAGCAGGAGTATCACCAAAAAAATACATTAAGTTTAAAAAATTTTCCATAATTATTATAATTAATTGTTTTGTTAATAATCAAATATATAAAAACAATTCTTAATGGCTACATTTGTTTATAAATTTATTCACATTATGCTGTTGAAATCTCACTTTTTTAAGAAATTTTCTTTTAAATTAATATTTATTTCTTCTATTTTTTGTCTAATTCTTAGTTTTTTCTTAGATGAATTAACTCAGAACTTGTTGATTTTCAGTGGAATTTTATCATTTGGAGTGATTCACGGAGCTAATGATTTGTTATTATTAAAAAAAAATCTTAATAGAAAAGAGGTCTCTTATTTATCTTTAATTATACCGTATTTATTAATGGTCATTTTATTTGGAATTTTTTTTTACTTAATACCCTCTTTTGCATTAATATTTTTTGTTCTATTCAGTTCTTACCATTTTGGTGAGCAACAGTGGACAATGTTTAATGATTATAAAGAAAAAAAACTTACTTTTTTTTATTTCAGTTATGGACTTTTTTTATTTTCATTTCTTTTTTGGTCAAATGATCTCATTGTAGGAAATATAATCTTTGATATTACTGACTACAGGCTTGATTTAATAATATTCAATTATTTATTTTATTTTTCAACTACTTTAACTACAATATTAGCTTTATTAAATTTTAATTTATTAAAAGATCAACTTCTTATTCAATTAATACTATTATTAATTCTTTCTGTAATATTCTATTATTCTGGATTAATATTGGCTTTTGGAATATATTTTGTTTTTTGGCATAGTATTCCCTCAATTTTGGAACAATCTCAATATATTTTTGGATCATCAGACTCAAAATCATTTATAAGGTATTTGCGAAATGCCTTAATTTATTGGTTGTTTTCCTTGTTAGGATTATTTTTATGTTATTATTTTTTAAAAGATTTTCAAAATTTACTTATTAGTGTATTTTTCTCCTTTTTAGCAGCTATTACATTTCCACATACACTAGTTATTTTTAAAATTAAGAGAAATTAATATCTTTAAAATCTATTACTAATATTTACAAATCACTAAATTTGTCTTAAACTCCTTTTAATGTTTAATAATCTTACAGAAAAACTTAATTCTGCTTTTAAAGTACTTAAAGGTCAAGGCAAAATAACAGAAATAAATGTTGCTGAAACCTTAAAAGAGGTGAGAAGAGCATTGCTAGAAGCAGATGTTAATTTTAAAACCGCTAAGGAATTTACTTCAAATGTAAAAAACAAAGCCATAGGTCAGAATGTTTTAACAACTCTTAATCCTGGTCAATTGATGGTTAAGATTGTCAAGGATGAATTAACCACTCTTATGGGTGGAAGTTCCGAAGGAATTAATTTATCAGATTCATTTTCAATTGTTTTAATGTCTGGTTTACAGGGTTCTGGTAAAACTACTTTTAGTGGAAAACTAGCAAGTTTTTTAATTAAAAAGAAATCTAAAAATCCACTTTTAGTAGCATGTGATGTATACAGGCCTGCTGCGATAGAACAATTAAAAATAATTGGCGAACAAATTGGAGTAGAAGTATATTTTGATGATGAAGAAAAAAATCCAGTAAAAATTGCTCAGGATGCAGTCCGTTATGCAAAGGAAAAAGGAAATAATCTCGTGATTGTTGATACTGCAGGTAGGTTAGCTATTGACGAAAAAATGATGAATGAAATTAAAGATATTCATCAAGCTATTAATCCTCAAGAAACATTATTTGTTGTAGATTCTATGACTGGTCAAGATGCAGTTAATACTGCCAAAGCCTTTAATGAAATTTTGAATTTTGATGGAGTTATATTAACAAAATTAGATGGAGATACTAGGGGAGGTGCTGCCCTTTCGATAAAATCTGTTGTAAATAAACCTATTAAGTTTATTGGAACCGGTGAAAAGATGGATGCTATAGATGTATTTCATCCTGAAAGAATGGCTGATAGAATTTTAGGGATGGGCGATATAGTCTCTCTAGTTGAAAAAGCACAAGATTTATACGATGAAAAGCAGGCACGAATTTTAAATAAGAAAATAGCAAAAAGTCAATTTGGTTTGGATGATTTCTTGGACCAAATAAAAAAAATAAAACAAATGGGTAACTTGAAGGATATGGTCAATATGATCCCTGGGGCAAGTAAGGCAATGGGTGATAATGAGATTGAGGAAGATTCTTTTAAACATATAGAAGCATTGATATATTCAATGACACCAAAAGAAAGATCAAATCCTAAAATTATTGATGTTAGTAGAAAAAAAAGAATTTCAAAAGGTAGTGGATTAGAGATTCAAGAATTAAATAAATTATTAAAGCAATTTGAACAAATGTCTAAAATGATGAAAATGATGCAAGGAGGAGGTTCTGGGAAACTAATGCAAATGATGCAGGGAATGAAACAATAATTAATTATGGAAATAATAGATGGTAAAAAGATTTCTAATATAATCAAGGAAGAGATTAAAATAGAGGTTGATCAAATTGTTAAAAATGGTGAACGTGCTCCTCATTTAGCTGCAGTGCTTGTCGGAAATGATGGTGCTAGTTTAACCTATGTTGGGAGTAAAGTTAGATCTTGTGAACAAGTTGGTTTTCAATCAACACTTGTTAAACTTCCTTATGATACATCTGAAAATAATTTATTAAAAAAGATTGATGAATTAAATAACGATAAAGAAATTGATGGTTTTATAGTTCAATTACCTTTACCAAAACATATTAATGAAGAAAAGGTTTTATTGGCTGTAAATCCAAATAAAGATGTTGATGGTTTTCATCCAACTAATTTTGGGAAAATGGCATTAAATATGGAAACTTTTTTACCAGCTACACCATATGGTATCATTGAACTTTTAAAAAGATATAAAATCAATACATCTGGAAAAAATACGGTAGTAATTGGGAGAAGTAATATTGTAGGAAGACCCATTAGTATTTTAATGAGTAGAAAAGGAAATCCTGGAGATTCTACGGTAACCTTAGTTCACAGTAGAACAATTAACTTAGAAAGCTTTACTAAAAATGCAGACATAATCATTTCTGCTTTAGGAGTTCCTGATTTTATAAACTCATCTATGGTTAAAAAAGACGTTATAATTATTGATGTTGGAATAACTAGAGTTAAAGATGATTCTCACCCTAAAGGTTATATTATTAAGGGAGATGTTGATTTTAATTCGGTAAAAGAAAAGGCAAGTTATATAACCCCCGTTCCTGGCGGAGTTGGACCTATGACAATTGCTATGTTATTAAAGAATACACTTTTGTCAAAAAGTTTAAAAAAATAGATTTATTTCTTAAAAATCTGTTCGGGATCTTTGAATGATTTAAATTCTAAAGCATTTCCTGATGGATCCATAAAAAACATAGTTGCTTGTTCTCCAATTAATCCTTTAAATCTGATATAAGGTTCGATAATGAAATCCACATTTTTCTTCACTAGTTTTTGTGAAAAGCTATTGAATTCATTCCATTTTAATAATAATCCATAATGTGGAATTGGCACATTTTTTCCATCTACAAGATTACTTTTTTTTGATATAATTTTATTTTTATCAAAATGAATAACTAATTGATGTCCAAAAAAATTAAAATCTATCCAATCATCACTGCTTCTTCCTTCCTCTAGACCTAAAACGTCTCGATAAAAAGTTCTACACTTTTTTAAATTATTTACTGTAATAGCTAAATGAAAGGGGGCTATATTGTTCATAAATTATTTAATTCCATCCAATCATAAATCTTTTAATTTTAGAATTTGCAGGAATATTAATAGACTCAATTATTTTTTCTGTACCAACTCTTAAATCTAAAGGAAGATTTTTTTTATCAATAATAAAGTAAGCGTCTAATTCATTTACAAAAACAACAATATTATTAATTGTATTTTGAATACTAGATATCTTATGATTTTTATTTATATCTCCAAAATTACTATTTACATTTAATCCTTTAATTGTTCTAAATTCATCACTTATAACTTGAATAGTTTCGATTTTCTCATTTGAGTCGTGTTGTTGTTTTGGAATTAAAGTGAGAAGATGGTTTTTGTCACTATCAAATATCAAATATTTGTCTTCGCCTGAAAACATATAATCTCCTTCGCCTATTCTTTTTACAATAGAATCATTTAAAAATAAAGAATCAAGCTCTTTAATAATTGTTTCTGAATTAACTTTACCCACTCTGCCTTTTTTTATTGAAAAGTCAGAGTTATTTGAACATCCAAAACAAATCAAAATAAATAATAATAATGTAGGTTTCATAGTGGTTTTAAAACTTTATTAAAAGTACTAATTCCTTTTAAATCATAATTAATTAATAGGTATATATTTGCCTTATGAGTCAAGACGAAAATAATTTAAATTTAATTCAAGGTTTGAGATTACCTGTGATGGAATCTTTTTATACAATTCAAGGTGAAGGATTTTATAAAGGCTCAGCCGCTTATTTTGTAAGAATAGCTGGATGTGATGTTGGTTGTCATTGGTGTGATGTCAAAGAAAGCTGGGATTCAAACCTTCATCCTATTTATTCTATTGAAAAAATAGCTGAAACTGCTAAAAATAAATCTAAAATGGTTGTTATAACAGGTGGGGAGCCCTTAATGTGGGATATGAACCCATTAACTATATTATTAAAAAAAAACAATCTTAAAACTCATATTGAAACTTCTGGATCAAGCAAGTTAACAGGATTATGGGACTGGATTTGCTTGTCCCCAAAAAGAAGAAAAGCTCCTTTAAATGAAGTTTACCAAAAAGCTAATGAATTAAAAATAATAGTATTTAACACACATGATTTAAAATATGCAGAGGAACAAGCAAAAAAAGTTTCTAATGATTGTATACTATATTTACAGCCAGAGTGGGATAAAAGAGATGAAATGATCCCTGTAATTGTTGATTATGTTATGGAAAATACAAAATGGAAAATTTCATTACAAACACATAAATACTTAAACATCCCCTAACTTTAATTATACAATAGATATTTTGATCTCATAATTTTAAATTCCTCAATATTATTTTTCCAGCTTTCTTTTATTTCTTTTTCTGAAATTCCATTTATAATTTGTTTTTGGAGTTTGCTATTTCCTGCTAGCTTATTAAATCCATTTCTAAAAAAAGAGGATTTGTTCTTAGACTTATTATATGCCTCAATTATCCATTGTAAATTTATATTATTTAAATAAGGAGATTTACTTAAATCAACTCCATTACATATTTCATCTAAATGCTTTGGATATTTTGCACCAGACATTGATTTAGGTTTAAAATTAAAATCTGTTTTTTCCCAATCTGGACTCCCGATTATTTGAAATTGCATATTAGTACCTCGACCAATACTTAATGGAGTTTGTTCAAATAAGCATAAACTAGGGTAAAGATTAATTGATTTTTTATTGGGTAAATTTGGTGAGGGTTTAACAGGTAAATCATAAATCATATTTCTATTGTAGTTTTTTAATGGTATAACTTTTAAATTACATTTAATTTTGTTTTTTAACCAACCTTCCTTATTTATCATTATTCCAAATTCACCTATGGTCATACCATGAACAATTGGTACAGGATGCATGCCTACAAAACTTTTAAATTTATCTTCTAAAACAGGTCCATCTATATAATGTCCATTTGGGTTAGGTCTGTCTAAAATTATTAATTTTTTATTGTTTTCGGCAATAGCTTCCATTACATAATGAAGAGTTGAAATATATGTATAGAATCTAGCTCCAACATCTTGAATATCAAAAATAATAATATCAATATCTTGCATTTGATTATTTGTTGGTTTTTTATTTGAACCATGTAATGATATGATGGGAAGTCCTGTTTTTAAATCTAAACCATTTTCAACTTTCTCACCAGCATCTGCTAGTCCTCTAAAGCCATGTTCCGGAGAAAAAACTTTTTTAATTTTAATATTTAATTTTAATAAAGAGTCTATGATATGAATAGATTTTTTGTTGGAGCCAATTCTTGATGTTAGGTTTGCTACTACGGCTACATTTAATCCTTTTAGATCATTTAAAAACAAATCTGTTCTTTCGGCACCAACAACAAGTTTATCATTGTTTTGTGAAAAAGATAAATAGCTAAAGGTCATTAAAATCAAAAAAAAGGTACTTTTGAGTTTAATTATATTAAATTTCATTTTTTATGAGATTTGAATCATTTATTGCATCTCGAATTATAAGGTCAAAGCCTTATAAAAATACTATATCCTCTCCAATAATAAAAATATCCATATTATCCATAACAATGGGTTTGGTTATGATGATAATATCAATATCATCAGGAATTGGTCTTCAAAAAACAATTCAAAATAAGATATCTTCATTTTTTGGTCATATTTCTATTTCAAATTTTCAAAATAACTCTTCACAATCTTCTTTAAAACCTATTTTAATTAATCAAGATTTTTATAATAATATTGAAAATGATGAAATTTTACATATTCAAACTGTTGCATATAAATCAGCAGTTATAATTACGAATTCAACTTTTGAGGGAGTTGTTTTCAAGGGAATTAACACAGATTTTAATTCAAATGTATTTTCAAAGTATTTGATTGAAGGTGAATTCCCTAATTTTGATAATGAAATTAGTAATGAAGTAATTATTTCAGATTATTTATCAAAAAGACTTTCAATTAAATTAAACGATAAATTTAGCACAACATTTTTTAAAATAGGTTCTTCAGTTCCTAATGAAAGAAATTTTAAGGTTGTAGGAATATTTAATTCTGGATTAATTGAATTTGACCAAATTTACTTTTTAGGTGATATTAGACATATTCAAAAGATGAATAATTGGACTTCAAATCAAATTGGAAGTTTTGAGCTTTTTATAGAAAATTTTAAGAATATTTCTGATGTTTCTGATAAATTATATGAAAATACTCCCCCTGAACTAGATGTTATAAGCGTTTCAGACAAATTTTCTGATATTTTTAATTGGATAGCACTATTTGATATGAATATTTTACTAATAATCGTTATTATGATATTAGTTGGAGGGATAAATATGATTACTGCATTATTAGTGACTATTATGGAGAGGACTCAGCTAATTGGTGTTTTAAGAGTTTTAGGTTCAAGCCAAAGTAGTTTAAGATATATTTTTCTTTCTAATGGTATTTATTTAATTTCTGTTGGACTATTTTTTGGGAATATAATTGGTTTAGGCCTCATATTTTTTCAAAAATTAACTGGTTTTATAAAATTAAATCCAGAAACTTATTATGTTTCTGAAGTTCCTCTAGATTTAAATTTTATTAATATTCTTTTTTTAAATTTCGGTATTTTATTTTTTTGCTTAATAATGCTAATATTACCGTCATATATAATTGGGCGAATATCACCGACTCAGTCATTAAAAATTAATTAATAAATATTAAAGGAAATTTCTGTTTAAGTACTTTAAAATTTAAATTTGCATATATAAAATGAAATATTCAAAAAATATATTAGACACTATTGGAAATACTCCTCTTATTAAATTAAATAGAATAACAAGTGAAGTGGACGCATTAGTGCTTGCTAAGGTGGAGTATTTTAATCCTGGAAACTCAGTTAAAGATAGAATGGCATTAAAAATGGTAGAAGATGCTGAAAAGGATGGTAGGTTAAAACCCGGTGGAACAATAGTTGAAGGAACTTCTGGCAATACTGGAATGGGTTTAGCATTAGCAGCTATTGTTAAGGGCTATAAACTTATTTGTGTTTCCACAGATAAACAGTCTAAAGAAAAATTTGATGTTTTAAGAGCGGTGGGTGCTAAAGTAGTAGTTTGTCCAACTGATGTTAAACCCGAAGACCCTCTTTCTTATTACTCAACCTCTAAAAGAATTGGTGAACAAACACCAAATGCGTGGTATGTAAATCAATACGACAATCCATCTAATACTACCGCTCATTATGAATCCACAGGCCCTGAAATATGGAGTCAAACTGATGGAAAAATAACTCATTTTGTAGTTGGAGTTGGCACTGGAGGTACTATTTCTGGAGTTGGAAAATTTTTGAAAGAAAAAAACTCAAATATAAAAATCTGGGGAATAGACACTTACGGTTCTGTTTTTAAAAAATATCATGAAACAGGGATTTTTGACGAAAAAGAAATTTACCCATATATTACTGAGGGAATTGGTGAAGATATTTTACCTAAAAATGTAGATTTTAATATAATTGATGGATTTGAAAAGGTTACAGATGAAAATGCAGCTATTTATACTAGAAAACTAGCTAGAGAAGAGGGGATTTTTGCTGGAAATTCATGTGGAGCTGCAGTAAAAGGACTTCTTCAATTAAAAAAACATTTTAAAAAAGAGGATGTAGTAGTGGTATTATTACATGATTCAGGTAGCCGATATATTGGTAAGATATATAATGATGAATGGATGAAAAAGCAAGGTTTTAGCACAGATTAATTTAAATGAATGATTTTTTCATCAATTATCCGCTTAATAGTTTAGGTGATAATTTAACCAATCAAACTTTAAAAAATAGTGATCCATTTTATTTTCATAAATCTTTGGATGAATATAATGAGTCTCCGTTGAACGAATTACCAGGTCTCTCGAATTTTTTCAATATCTCTAATTTATATGTTAAAGATGAGTCTACTAGATTTGGATTAAATGCATTCAAAGTATTAGGCGCGTCTTACGCCGTCAATCAAATTTTATTAAACAAACCTAATGTCTCTGTTTTTTGCACAGCAACAGACGGAAATCATGGGAGAGCTTTGGCCTGGTCAGCAGAAAAGTATAAAAAAAAATGTGTAGTATTTGTTCCAAAAGACACTTCAGATTTACGAATAAATACTATATCAAATCATGGAGCGAAAGTTGAGAAGTTAGATTTGAATTATGAAGATACATGTAAATATGCCAGTGAAATTTCTACTAAAATGAATTGGGAGCTAATTCAGGATACTTCATGGGATGATTATGAACTTGTCCCTTCATATATAATGTCAGGCTATTTAACTCATTTTATCGAGATGGAAGATAAAATCAATTTACTAAAAAAGCCAGAAATTGATATTATTTTCTTACAATGTGGAGTAGGATCTTGGGCAGCTTCTTGTATATGGTATTACTTAGAGCGTTATGGAAAAAATAAACCTAAAATAATTTTAGTTGAGCCGGCTCAATCTAGTGGAGTGTTTGACTCTTTTATAAAAGGTGAAAGAGTTTCCCCAGATGGAAATTTAAATACTATTATGGCAGGCCTAAATTGTGGAATTCCCTCGAAAATAGCATGGCAAATTATTAAAAGGGGCTGTGATGGGGTCGTGAAAATTACAGATGATGAAGTGAAATATGCAATGAATGTATTTTATAAACCTTTATTAAATGATTCAAGAATTATATCAGGCGAATCTGGAGCTGCTGGCTTAGCTGGGTTAATAAAATGTTTAAACAATATGAAAGCAGAAGATTTAAATAAGCATGTAGGATTAAATAAAAATTCCCGTATTTTACTTTTTAATACAGAAGGAGATACGGATAAGGATAGTTTTTTAAATATTATTAAAAAACATCATTAGGAAAAACCACTACACTCTCATATCCTTTTTTACTTATACTAGAAACTCCAAATAAGTAATTGTCAATTACAACTCCCTCTAATGTGTAATTATTGACTTTTCCTATTAATCTACTATTTTCCCAATATGGAGAAGTTGTTTTTCTCCAGTAGATTTTATATCCAATAACATTCTTATCGCTAGATTTATCCCATTTTAGTCTTGTTGATGGTTCAACTATTCCACCTATTTTAACATTTTTAGGTTTCGATGAACTCCAGCCTAATGAGGCTAAATTAATTGCATTCACTGCTGTTAGATTTTTAGCGTAATTAAAATTTACTCCATCAATTATGTCACCATATTGTATGTCGTTTTCTATCCTAATGTCTTGATGTTGCCGATTATAGTTTTCGTGAGCTTCCATTATTCTTACACCTGCATAACCTAAGTCATTAAAGGGTCTGTGATGACCTCCTCTTCCAAATCTATCCAGTCTATATATCATCATTGGATTTAAATTTGGCATAAATTGTTTGACTTGAGTGTGTATATACCTTGCTAATTGCCTAGAATTTCCATCAACTTCTCCACCATAAAATCTTCTTTTTTTTATTGATTTTTCAGTTTCATTTGCTGGAGTTGGTTCTGAAAATATTCTAAAACTATAATTATCTATAATACCATCTACGCCTTCAATATTTCCAATCATATCATTGTTCAAAACTCCAATAATATCCCATTTGTTTTTTTTTGCATGTTCTGCTAATCCAATTCCACCATATAAACCTTGTTCTTCACCTGATAATCCAACATAAATAATACTATTTTCAAATTTATATTTACTAAGGACTCTAGACACTTCAATAACTCCTGCCATTCCAGACGCATTATCATTTGCACCGGGTGAATCAGAACTAAAGTCATTTGGGTCGGTCACCCTGCTATCTATATCACCACTCATGATTATATATTTGTTAGGATATTTAGATCCTCTTTGAATTGCTAAAACATTATTTATCCAAACATTTTTTACTATTCTTCTCTTATTTTTTGGAAAATAATTTTTTTGATAAATAACTTCTAAACAATTATTACATTCTAATGATATTTTTTCAAAAGTTGACTTTATCCATCTTCTGGCTGCTCCAATTCCTCTTGTTTTTGAAATTGTATCACTTAATGTATGTCTAGTTCCAAATGAAACCAGCTTATTTACATCTTTTTCTATTCTCTCAGATGAAATTTCATTAATGATATCATATATTACTTTTTTTTCTTGTGTGAATGCAAGATTTACTAAAAGAAAAAAAGGTATGAATTTTAATATTTTCATACCTAAATTTATAAAATAAATTATTTAATTAATAATTTAAAAACAATATTGATTTTCTTCCTTAAGCTTTTCAGCAATTTTATTTTTTAATTCAATGACGTTAGGATATTCAAAATATTTAGTAAATCTTTTAAGCCCCATTAAAAGTCCTTTTTGTTCATCTCCTTTAGAAAAAGAGATTATGACTTCTTTTCCTCTAGATTGAACAATATCTACAGCCTTGTAAAGATACAATTGCGACATTGCGATTTGTTCACTTTGTGTTTCTTTACCAAATCTATTACAATTTTTTTCAGTTCTTAAAACTGCAGATTCTGCCATATAAATTTCAATTAATATATCTGAAACAGCTAAGAGCATTTGTTGATGTTCCTCTAATTTATCACCAAACTTTTTTATCCCTGCGCCAGCTAACATTAAAAATACCTTCTTAAGGTTTATTAAAATCAATTTTTCCTGTGCAAATAGCTCCGTTAAATCAGGTAAGTCAAAAGATGGAATCCCCATTAACTCATCAGCTACAGCTGTAGCTGGATTGATAAAATCAATATGTCCTTTCATTGCTTTTTTGATTAGCATTCCAACACTTAACATTCTGTTTATTTCATTAGTACCCTCATATATTCTTCCAATTCTACAATCTCTCCATGCACCTTCCATCGGAGTTTCTGCAGAAAAGCCCATTCCACCAAATACTTGAATACCTTCATCTGCTATGTTCTGCATGTCTTCACTTACAGCTACTTTTAATAAGGAACATTCTATTGCGTATTCTTCTACTCCCTTTAGCTCTGATTCTTGAAAACTATTTCCACTCTCGTGTCTTATTTTAATTCTATCTTCAATATCTTTTGCGGCTCTGTAGGTTGCAGATTCACCTACGTAAGTATCAGTAGTCATATTAGCAATTTTTTCTTTGATAGCCTCAAAATCGATAATTTTGGTATTAAATTGGGTTCTTTCGCTTGCATATTGTATTGCATGTGTTGTAACTCTTTTTTGAGCATCTAAGCATCCTGCTGCTAATTTGATTCTTCCAACATTTAAAGAGTTCACAGCTATTTTAAACCCACTGCCTCTTTTAGATAACATATTTTCGACAGGAACTTTTGTTTCGTTAAAAAAGACTTGTCTGGTTGAGGATGAATGTATACCTAATTTTTTTTCTTCTTCACCCAATGTAATTCCATTGTTAGATTCATTTGGCACTATAAAACCTGTTATATTTTTGTCTTCTTCGATTCTTGCAAAAACAATAAATAATTTTGCAAATCCAGCGTTTGATATCCACATTTTTTGGCCTGTAATTTCATAGTGGGATCCATCTTTTGAAAGAACAGCTTTTGTTTTTCCACTATTTGCATCTGATCCTGCTGTAGGTTCGGTTAAACAATAAGATCCAAATACTTCTCCACTAGCTAGTTTAGGAACAAATTTTTTGTTCTGTTCTTCATTTCCATAAAGAACTATCGGCATGGTTCCGATTCCTGTATGTGCTCCAAATGCAGTTGATAAAGACCCACATGCTCCTGAAATGGCTTCACATACTAGCATTGTAGAAACAAAACCCATTCCCATTCCGCCATACTCTAGGGGAACAGCCACTCCTAAAAAACCTAGTTCACCAGCTTTTCTCATAATATCCTCAGTCAATTGGTAATCTTTATTTTCAAATCTTGCGCGGTGAGGCAGAACCTCTTTTTCAATAAAGTCTTCAACAGCTTGTTTCATCATTAGCTGTTCTTCGTTAAAATCCTCTGGAGTAAATACATCTTTAGAACTAGTTTCTTTGATTATAAATTCCCCTCCTCTTGTAATATTTTTTTCTTTGATCTCCATTTTATATATTTTATTTTAAAAATTCAAATATTCCAGCAGCCCCTTGTCCTGCACCAACACACATAGTAACCATTCCGTATTTAGATTTTCTCTCTCTCATTTCACTAAATAATTGAACAGATAATTTTGCTCCAGAACAACCTAGTGGGTGTCCAAGTGCTATTGCTCCACCATTTACATTTATTATTTCTTGATTTAAATCAAGTTCTCTAATTACCGCTAAAGATTGTGAAGAGAAAGCTTCATTTAATTCAATTAAATCAATATCATCTATTTTCATTTCAGCTTGTTTCAAAACCTTTGGAATAGCTTTTATTGGTCCAATCCCCATTATTTTTGGAGGAACACCTGCTACCGCGTAGTTTACAAGTTTGGCAATGGGTTCAATATTTAATTCTTTAACCATTTTCTCACTCATAATTAGTACAAATGCAGCACCATCGCTCATTTGTGATGAGTTACCTGCTGTAACACTCCCATTCATTGAAAATACTGGCCTTAATTTATTTAAAACCTTGAGGTTGGTATCTTTTCTTGGGCCTTCATCGGTATCAACAATGTATTCTCTTAATTTTTTCTTTCCATTTTCGTCAAGATAAGTTTCTTTAACCTTGATAGGCACTATTTGAGATTTAAATTTTCCATTTGAAATTGCATCAACTGCTTTTAAATGTGAGTTCAAAGCAAATTCATCTTGATCTTCTCTGTTAATCTTAAATTGTTGAGCAACTTGTTCTGCAGTTAACCCCATTCCCCAGTAATAATCTTCTTTTCCTTCTTTTGCTACAGCATAATCAGGAACTGGCTTGTAACCTCCCATAGGAATGAAGCTCATACTTTCTACACCACCTGCAATAATACATTCTGCCATTCCAGATTTGATTTTAGCAGATGCCATTGCTATGGTTTCAAGTCCTGATGCACAATATCTGTTGACGGTAACTCCTGGAACATCCTCAACATTCAAGCCCATTAGAGAAATAACTCTACCAATATTTAGCCCTTGCTCTGCTTCTGGTGTAGCATTACCAACAATTACATCATCTATTCTTGTTTTATCGAGTTCAGGAACTTCACTAACCATGTGATTTATAGTTTCTGATGCAAGCTCATCAGGTCTTTTGAACCTAAACAACCCTTTTGGCGCTTTTCCAACAGCTGTTCTGTAAGCTTTTACTATATATGCTTCTTTCATAATTTAATTTCTTAAAGGTTTTCCTGTTTTTAATATATGTTGTATTCTTTCTAGTGTTTTTCTTTCTGAACAAAGTGAAAGAAAAGCCTCTCTTTCTAAATCCAAAAGATATTGTTCATCAACAAATGTTGCTTGTGATAAATCACCTCCACTGATCACATAAGCTATTTTATTGGCTATTTTTTGATCGTGGTCTGAAATATATCTTCCGGCTTTCATTGTGTTAGTTCCAACCATGAACATTCCAAGAGCTTGTTTACCTAAAACTTTTATATTTTTTTCTTTACAGGGAGATAAATACCCGTAATCAGCCATTAAAATCGCATGTTTTTTTGCAATTGAAATTTGGTGGTTTTTATTCATAATAATTGTATCGTTATTAGGTTCTAAATACCCTAAGTCAATGGCTTCATACGCAGAAGTGGAAGTTTTTGCCATTCCAATATTTAAAAAATATTCTTGTAAAACATTTAATTCCACATCATTTTTTTTGAACTTTTTAGAAGCTCTTAAAGCCATTTCTTTACAACCTCCTCCACCTGGAATTAGACCAGCACCAACCTCAACAAGTCCCATGTAAGTTTCTGCATAAACAACAGCTTTATCACAATGCATAGTAACTTCACAACCGCCACCTAATGTTAGTCCGTGAGGCGCTGCTATTACAGGAACATTAGAATATCTTAATTTCATCATACTGTCCTGAAAAAACTTGATAGCAAGGTTAATTTCATCGTATTCTTGTTCTGCAGAAGCCATAAAAATAGCACCTAAATTTGCTCCAGCTGAGAAATGTGAACCTTCATTACCAATTACAATTCCCCTGTGGTTCTTTTCCGCTAAATCCACTGCTTTATTTATACCCATTAAAACTCCTTGACCAAGAGTGTTCATTTTAGTTCTAAATTCTAAGTTTATTATTCCATCTCCTAAATCTTTAATTACAGAATCAGAATTTTCCCAAACAATTGAGCTTTTTTCTAAATTATTAAGAATAATTAAAGAATCTTGACCAGGTTTGGTGATAAAGGTTTTGGAGTTTAAGTCGTAATAATTGATTTTACCATTTTCAATATTATAGAAGTTATTTATATTATTCTTTATCATTTCAGAAATCCATGGAGCAGGTTCATAACCTAAAGATTTCATTATATCAACTCCTTTTTTGATTCCTATTGAATTCCAAATTTGAAAAGGTCCATTTTCCCATCCAAAACCTGCTCTAAGAGCATCATCTATTCTGTAAAGTTCGTCTGAAATTTCTGGAATTCTATTTTGAATATATGAAAACATGGTTCCAAAATTGAATCTGTAAAATTCGCCAGCTTTATCTTTTCCTTCAATTAGAATTGGAAATCTATCTAGAACATTAGTAACTTTCCTTGCTTCACTTACAGTTTCAAAAGAAACTTTTTTTACAGGTGAATACTCAAGAGTTTTTAAATCCAATGATAATATTGTAGATTTTCCTTTTTCATCCTTGATTCTTTTGTAAAATCCACCATCGGTTTTTGACCCTAACCAATTGTTTTCTAACATTTTATAAATATATTGAGGCAATTTAAATGTTTCCCTAAATTCATCATTAGGGCAATTATCATAAATACCTGTAGCTACACTTACAGTCGTGTCTAAACCAACAACATCACTAGTTCTGAATGTTGCTGATTTTGGGCTTCCAATTATGGGTCCAGTTAATTTGTCTATTTCCTCTATACTTAAATTTAACTTTTCAATATTGTTTAAAATATTTACCATTCCAAACGTACCAATTCTGTTTCCTATAAAACCAGGTGTATCTTTAGCTAAAACAGAAACTTTACCTAAAAATCTTTCACCAAAATCATTTAAAAAATCAATTATTTCTGGTTTACAATCAGGACCTGGAATTATTTCAAATAATTTCAAGTAACGTGGAGGGTTAAAGAAATGAGTAACTGCAAAATGATTTCTGAAATCAACTGATCTTCCCTGGTTCATTTGCTGAATTGGAATTCCGGATGTATTAGAAGTAACAAGTGTTCCTTGTTTTCTAAACTTTTCAATTTGTTCAAATACAATCTGTTTTATATTTAATTTTTCTGTAACCACTTCAATAATCCAGTCAACTTCACTTATGTTATTGATGTCATCACTTAAGTTTCCTAGAGTTACTCTACTCGCAAAATCTTTATGATAAAGTGGAGCAGGTTTTGATTTAATGCATCTTTGAAACATTTCAGTTACAATTCTGTTTTTAACTTTTTTATTTTCTAATGATAATCCAAGTTTTTCTTCATTTTCATTTAGTTTGTTTGGTGCTATATCTAGAAGAAGAACTTCAATACCTATGTTTGCAAAATGACAAGCTATTCCAGATCCCATTACACCAGAACCTATAACTGCAATTTTATTTATTTTTCTGTTCATTTTTTTATTTTAAAATATTTCTTGAAATAATTATTTTTTGAATTTCCGACGTACCCTCATAAATCTGAGTAATTTTAGCGTCCCTCATTAATCTTTCTACGTGGTATTCTTTTACAAAGCCATATCCTCCATGAATTTGTACAGCTTCTACTGTATGTTTCATTGCAATTTCTGAAGCAAATAATTTTGCCATTGAGCTCGAAAGCCCATATGGTTTTTGATTATCTTTTTCAAAAGCACTCTTTCTAATTAATAATTTTGCAGCTTCAATATCAGTAGCCATATCTGCTAATTTAAATGCGATTGCTTGATGCTGACTAATGGGTTTACCAAAAGTTTGCCTTTGTTTTGAATAATTTAATGAAAGTTCGTATGCTCCCTCTGTTATTCCTAAGGCTTGAGATGCTATTCCAATTCTACCTCCTTCAAGCGTTTTCATTGCATACTTAAATCCAAAGCCGTCTGGCCCTAAGCGATTTTTTTTAGGTACTATAACATCCTGAAACATTACTGAAGAAGTATCCGAAGATCTAATCCCTAACTTATCTTCTTTGATTCCGCTACTAAGCCCTTCTGAATTAGCATCTACTATAAACGCATTAATACCTTTGTGACCTTTTTCAGAATTAGTTTGAGCTATTACAACATAAATACCAGCTTTTTTTCCATTAGTAATCCAGTTTTTAGTTCCATTTAAAATATAGTAATCACCTTTATCTTCTGCGCTGGTTTTTTGTTGGGTAGCATCAGAACCTGATTCAGGTTCTGAAAGACAAAAAGCTCCTATAGTTTGCCCATTAGCTAATTTTTTTAAGTATTTCTCTTTTTGATAATCATCTCCATATTTTTCTATTCCCCAACAGGCCAATGAGTTGTGAGCAGAAAGTATTACTGAACATGAATTATCTACTTTTGAAATTTCCTCAACAGCTATTGAATAAGATAGGGTATCCATACCACCACCACCATACTTTTGTGATACAGTCATTCCTAAGAAACCTAATTCTGCCATTCTTTTAACGCCTTTTTCGGGATATAAAGAATTAGAATCTCTATCAATAACACCAGGTTTTAGTTCATTTTGAGCAAAATCTCTTGCAGCTTTTTGAATCAATAAGTGTTCTTCTGATAACGCTAAATTCATTTTAAAATTTAAAAATATTTTTTTTCCCAATTAATTCATTAATCTTTTCAATTACAAAATGAAAATTTTCTAAAGACTCTGTCCCTATTTCACTATGAATCTTTTCGTTAAATTTCATTACTGCTACTTTTGATGCTGCTCTGTGTGTTTTTCCTAAATGTGTTAAATGAATAAGGACACTTCTTCCATCAATTGGATGAGGTTTCCTTGTAATTAAATTTTTTTCTTCCATGGACTTAAGGGTTCTAGAAAGGCTTGTAGCCTCCATCCCCATTTTGGGTCCAAGAGAAGTTGATGGGGTTCCTTTTTTTGGGTCAATACTTAATAATGCAAAGCCTACAGCCATAGTGGAATTATATTTACCAGCTTCTTCATTATACATTTTAGCTACACTTTGCCATGTAGATCTTAAAACGTGATCAATAGTTTTTTTTTGCATGAAAAAAATAATATTCAAATCTAAAAAAAATTTACTATGCGCGCATAGTAAACGTGCAATTTTTTTTTAACTATTTTTTTCTAACCAATTTTTTGCATTTTCAAAGGCAATAATCCAGGGTGATACTTGGTCTTTTCTGTTTTTTGGATAAAAAGGCCAGTTCCATTGAAATGTAGACCTTTCTAAATGCGGCATCATCGCTATATGTCTTCCATCTTCACTACTTATTATAGCTGTATTGAAGTTGGAACCATTAGGATTCGCAGGATAACCCTCATATCCATATTTGCCGATAATTTTATATTTATTTTCTTGATAAGGTAAAACAAATTTACCTTCTCCATGAGCAGACCAAATCCCCAACTTAGATCCTGAAAGGCTTTTGAACATAACCGAATTATTTCTTTGAATTTCTACAGATGTGAAGCTGCATTCAAATTTTTTAGAATCGTTATGAACCATTTTTGGTTTTTCCTCATGTTCAGTATGCAAAAGACCCAATTCTATAAATAGTTGACAACCATTACAAACCCCAAGAGAAAGTGTATTTTTTCTGGAATAGAAGTTCATTAAACTTTTCTTAGCTTTTTCATTGTAAAGAAATGATCCTGCCCAACCTTTAGCTGAACCTAAAACATCAGAATTAGAAAACCCACCAACAGCAACAATAAAATTAAGACCTTCTAGATTCTCTCTTCCAGATATTAAATCAGTCATGTGAATGTCTTTTACATCAAAGCCAACTAAACTCATTGCATAAGCCATTTCTCTTTCTGAATTACTTCCCTTTTCTCTAATAACAGCAGCTTTTATTTTGTTGTTATTTACGTGACTAAGTAATCCATTAAATTTTTTTGGGAATTTGAAATTCAATGGTTGGTTTTTATAATTTTCAAACCTTTCTTTTGCTTTAATTTTTCCACTTTGATTTGTATCTAATAAGTAAGAAGTTCTATACCAAATATCTCTGTATTTATTGATTTCAAATTCATATGACTGATTTTTTGTAAGAATATTTAGCCTCCCGCTGTTGTTTACTTTTCCAATTTTTTGATATGAAATTTTTGCAAGGTCTAGATTTTTTTCTATTGTAGTTTTTGCCTGAAAAATAATCCCTAAATTTTCACTAAAAAATATTTTTACATCATCTTCACTTGAAAAAGACAAATCTATTTCAGCTCCAATATTATTTTCGGGAAAACACATTTCAAGTAAGCTTGTTATCAGTCCTCCCGAACTTATGTCATGACCAGATGTAATTAGCTGGTCTTTTAATAGATTTTGAAAAATATTAAATACTTTCTTGAAATATTTTGTATCGCACACATCAGATACTTTAGTGCCAACCTTTCCTAACGTTTGAGCTAAGGCAGAACCACCAAGTTCTAAGCTTGTTTTTGAAAGATCAATATAATAAACAGAATCTTCATTATTGATAAAAACTGGTTCTACTATATTGTTGATGTTATTGCAATTTGCTGCTGCTGAAATAATAACAGTTCCCGGTGAGATTACTTCTTTATCTTTATATTTCTGCTTCATTGAAAGAGAATCTTTTCCTGTTGGAATATTTATTCCTAATTCTATCGCGAACGTTGAACACGCTTCAACAGCATTGTATAGCCTAGCATCTTCTCCAGGATTATTACATGGCCACATCCAGTTTGCAGAAAGAGTAACCGATTTCAAACCTTTTTCTAATGGAGCCCATATAATATTTGTTAATGCTTTACCAATAGCATTTCTAGATCCCGCTCTAGGATCGATTAGAGCTACTAGTGGAGAGTGCCCTATAGATGTAGCTACACCATTAACTCCATTGTAATCCAAAGCCATAACTCCACAATTATTCAGAGGAAGTTGTAAAGACCCAGCACATTGTTGTTTTGCTACTTTCCCTGTAACACATCTATCTACTTTATTGGTTAACCAGTCTTTACATGAAACAGATTCTAAACTTAAAACATTAGATAAATATTTAATGATATTTGAAGAATAGTAATTAAGTTCAGAAAAATTAGTTTTTACTGAATAATCTTTCATTATGGTTTGTGGAGAACTACCAAAAAAATCAGACAATGAAAGATTTATTGGGGATTTATCTGATGAGTTGGAATGAACAACAAATTTTTTATCATTTTTCACTTTTCCAACCTTATAACAGGGTGCCTTTTCTCTATCTGCAATTTTTTTTAAACCTACATAATCTTTTTCTGAAATAATAAGCCCCATTCTTTCTTGTGATTCATTTCCTATTATTTCTTTAAATGAGAGTGTTTTATCTCCAAGAGGAAGGTTGTCTAAATCAATGATTCCACCTGTTTCTTCTACTAATTCTGAAAGACAATTTAAATGACCCCCAGCTCCATGGTCATGAATTGAAATAATTGGATTAGTTTGGGATTCAATATATCCCCGAATTGCATTAGCTACTCTTTTTTGCATTTCAGGGTTAGATCTTTGAACTGCATTAAGCTCAATACCAGAATTATATTTACCAGTTTCAGTTGATGAAACTGCAGCTCCACCCATTCCAATTCGATAATTATCTCCACCCAATACCACAATAGTATCGTTTTCTGATGGAATATCTTTTAAGCTTTGATTTTTTTTTCCAAATCCTATCCCACCTGCTAACATTATTACTTTATCAAAACCTAGTGATAAATCATCATTGTTGTGTTCAAAAGTAAATACCGAGCCAGAAATTAATGGCTGCCCAAATTTATTCCCAAAATCAGATGCTCCATTTGATGCTTTAATTAAAATATCAAGAGGGGTTTGGTAAAGCCATTCCCTTTCTTGCTTAACCCAAGTCCTTTTTGAATCGATTCTAGGATAGGAAGTCATATAAACTGCAGTACCTGCCAAAGGAAGTGACCCTTTACCTCCAGCTAACCTATCTCTAATTTCTCCTCCAGATCCAGTAGCTGCTCCATTAAATGGCTCTACAGTAGTAGGGAAGTTGTGTGTTTCAGCTTTTAATGAAATAACTGATTTGAAAGATGTTTTTTCATAGTAGGAGGGTTCATCTGCTTTTTTAGGAGCAAATTGCTCAACAAGTGGGCCTTCAACAAATGCCACATTATCTTTGTAAGCCGAAACAATTTCGTTTGGATTTAATTTAGAAGTTTTCTTAATTAATTTAAACAAAGATTCCTCCTTCACTTTATCATCAATAATAAATTTACCATTGAATATTTTATGTCTACAATGTTCAGAATTCACTTGAGAAAACCCAAAAACTTCTGAGTCCGTTAATTTTCGCTTAATTTTATCCGATAGGTTTTCTAAGTAAACAATTTCTTCATTACTCAATGCTAATCCCTCTATCTCATTAAAAATCTTAATATTATCAATTTCAATTAAAGGTTCTGGAATTATTGAATTTTTAAAAATATCTTGATTTAACTCCTCATAAATTTCAAAAAGCATTGGATCAAAATTCTTAGAATAGTGTTTTACAGGTTTATAGACTTCAATTCTTAAAAGCCCTTCGATAGCCATATTTTGAGAAATTTCAACAGCGTTAGTGCTCCACGGTGTTATCATTGATTTTTTTGGTCCTATAAATTTTTCCGAAATGACTTTTGTATTATTTAGATAGTTACCAACAAATAACCACTCTAATTTGGAAATATTCGTTGAATTTAAAACATCAGTCGAATTTACTGAGTAAATTAATTCATTTTTATCTTTAAAGAAAAGAACCATTAAATACTATGAAATTTTTAAAATTAAATCAAATTTATAAGAAAAAAACCAAATAGATCTTTTAAAATTTAAATTTAAATAACGATTTTATAATACTTATTAACATCTTTATTTCAAACTTAATCTAGCCATATAAAATCCGTCAAAGCCAGAAATGAATGGACTGATTTTTTTCTCTTCCTCGAGTTTAAATTTTTCACCTTCTTTTGAATCTAAAAAGTTTTTTATTTGATACTCATTTTCAGAGGGAAGAATAGAGCAAGTAGCATAAACCATTTTTCCATTAGGCTTAATTAATGTAGAATATTGTTTTAGAATTTCTAATTGTGTTTTTTTAATATTATTTAAAAAATCAGGTTGAAGTTTCCATTTAGAATCCGGGTTTCTTCTTAAAACTCCCAAACCTGAACAAGGAGCATCTATTAGTAGTCTGTCTATTTTACCTTTTAACCTTTTAATAGATTTATTGTTTTCAATTAATTTAGTTTCAATGTTAAAAGCACCATTTCTTTTAGCTCTTTTTTTTAATTGCGCAAGTTTATGTTTGTATATATCCATGGCAATTATTTGACCTTTATTTTTAGATAATGCAGAAAGATGAAGTGATTTTCCACCAGCACCAGCGCAAATATCACAAATTTTCATCCCAGGCTCAATATTTAAAAAAGGAGCAACAAGTTGGGAAGATGCATCTTGTATTTCATAAAGACCTTTTTGAAAAGAATCTTTTTTGAACAAATTAGATCTTTCTCTTAAACGAAGAGCATCAGGATGCCCCTTCACTTGATCAGTTAGCACATCCTCATTATGTAATATTTTTTGCAATTCCGAAGGGATAACTTTTAAAGTATTGGTCCTTAAAATCACTGGGGCCATTTTATTTAGTTCAGCAATTTCTTTCTCCCACTTTTTCTCACCCATTTCTTTTGAAGCCAAATCGTCTATCCAATCTGGAATAGATTCTCTGAATTTTCGAATTTTCGAAAGTTTGTCAAATTTTCCTTTAATTCTTCTTCTAGGAGTTTCTTCAAATTCTTTCCAACTGGGAAGAATTATTCCTTTTAAAATTGCCCAGACTGAAAAAATCCTCCATAAATTTTGGTAATTAAATGGTTTTTTTACTTCAGCAATTTCTAAATAAAGTCTTTTCCATCTTACAATTTCATAACTTGTTTCAGCTATAAACCCCCTGTCACGACTTCCCCATCTCTTATCTTGTTTTAAAATCTTTTCTATAGTTTTATCAGCATATAGATCTTGATTAAAAACACCATCAAGTACTTTAATAATTGCTAAAACTAAGTTCCTGTGAAGACGCATTTTTAAAATTTGCGTAAATATAATGTAATAGTGTAGTCTTTGAATAAATAAAGCTGCCTAACCTTATTAATTTTTGTTTTTTGTTCTACCTTTTCTAAGCTTCTCCATCATTTCTTTCCTAAAATCCTCTTCATATTGAAACAACATATAAGTTTTTCTAAATGACATTACTTCTTTTAATTCTGAAATTAATTTACCTTTTAATTCTACTCTTTTCTTTTCGTAAGTCATGTAATTATTAATCTGCTCATCATATTCTTGAACAGTGTAAGATTCATTATTTGATCTTAATTTTCTGAAATTAAGTCTATGGTTTTTTCTAAGGGTATTTAAGCTATCTTCATAAGATTTGTAGGCTCCCCAAAATGCTGTCTCCGCATTTATATCTAATTCAAGTTTATCAGTTAAATACAGTTTTTTGTAAGCTTCCATCTTTTCTCTACTAAATGTTTCAGATTGAGCATTAATTGTAAATATCATTAAAAGTGAAGAAATTAAAAGTATTGATTTTTTCATATTATTCAAATATTAAATATTCTATGTTAAAAGAAGATTCTATAAAATAGTTTTCGATATCAGCCTCAGAAATCAGATTATAATAATCAAATTCATTAAAATCTAACATTTCCAAGTATTCAGAATCATCGATGACCATATAATCTTCATTAACATAGTTAATTACATCGACAGAGTTAATACTAAATTCTTTATTATTGTAATAGTTAGAGAAATAAACTAGGCCACCAAACATTGCAGCCATAGAAACGATTCTCAAGACATTTTTTTTGATAAACTTCAATTTATTGATATATATTAAATTGAATATTTGTTGCTTATCTATTGATTCAAAATAGTTATCAGGGGTCTTAAATCTTTTAGTTCTTAACTCCTTGTAATCAATTTTTTTCAAAATAATATTATCGAAATAGTTCTTGGGAGTCAAGAATCTTTTTTTATTAATTAATATTTTGTTATTAAATTTCATTTTTAATATAGACAATAGTTTTATTAAAAGGTTTGAATTTTACCTATTTCAATTTTTATTTTTTTTACTGCTAAATGATAGGAAGCCTTCAGGGCGCCAACTGAAGTTCCTAATACTTCAGAGATATCTTTGAACTTCATGTTCTGTTCATATTTCATTTGAAAGACAAGCTTTTGTTTATTTGGAAGGTTTGAAATAAAGATTTGTAATTTTAATTGAAGCTCGTCCCCATCAAAATATGGATCTTCTTTTAAATTATTAGCTAATGTTTTCATCATCTCTTCCGAGCTATAAAAATATTTTTTTGCTTTAATTTTTAAGAAATTTAAGGATTCATTTGTAGCTATTCTATACATCCAAGTATATAGTTTACTGTCTCCTTTAAATTTATTTATTCCTTTAAATATTTTAACAAAAGTATTTTGCAATATATCATCAGCATCATCATGGTTTAAAACTATTTTTCTAATGTGCCAGTATAAAGGTTCTTTGTATTTAAATAGTAAGTATTCAAAGGCTTGATTCTGAGTAATCTTATTCTTTAAACGATCGATAAGTTCAGATTCATCTTTCAATTTATATTATTTATTAATAGGACAAAAAACAGATAAAGAGGTTTAATTAAATGATTGAAGGTTTATTAGTTTGAAATAAATCCCTTTATTTTTAATTAATTCTTCGTGATTTCCTTTTTCAGCAATTTGCCCATTATTTATAACAAGAATTAAGTCCGCATTTTGAATAGTTGATAGTCTGTGTGCTATAATAATAGAGGTCCTGTTTTTCATTAATTTCTCTAAAGCATCTTGAACTAATTTTTCAGATTCAGAATCAAGAGAGGATGTAGCCTCATCTAATATCATAATAGGTGGGTTGTTTAAAACCGCTCTTGCAATAGAAATACGTTGTTTTTGACCTCCAGATAATTTACCTCCACCGTCTCCAACATTTGATTCAAATTTATTTTCTATTTTTTCTATAAACTCATTTGCATTAGCGATTTTAGCTGCTTCCAATATCTCATTTGAATTTACTTTTGAATTAGATAATTTAATATTGTTTGAAATAGAATCATTGAACAAAATAGAATCTTGAGTGACTAGACCAATTAAGTTTCTAAGATCGCTTTTTAATAAATCTTTAATGTTGACACCATCAATCAATATATCTCCTTCAGAGACGTCATAGAATCTAGGAATTAAATTAGCAATTGTAGACTTTCCACTTCCAGATTGTCCAACAATAGCAACAGTTTGACCTTTTTGAATTTTAAAAGACATTTGTTTTAGAATATTTTCTTTTTCATATTTAAAAGAAACGTTTTTAAAATTTATTTCATTTTCAAAATTACTTTTCTTTACAGGATTTTTTGCGTCTTTAATAGATGATTCAGATTCTAAAATTTCAATGACTCTGTGTGCAGCTGCATTTCCTTTTTTAATAGAATAAGATGCTTTACTTATTGCTTTAGCAGGCGTTAAAACACCATATGCAAGTCCCATATATGTTAAAAAAGCGGCAGGATTTAACTGTAAGTCTATTAACACCAATTGCCCTCCGTACCAAAGAAGAACACCTATAACTGAAATACCCAAAAACTCACTGATAGGACTTGCTAAATTCTGACGATTAATTAATTTATTTGAATAGTTATAAAATTTATTGTTTGTTTTTTGAAATCTATCTATGAAAAATAATTCAGCTACAAATCCTTTTATGATTTTAAGACCTTGCAAGGTCTCTTCTGTTATAGAAAGTATTTCGGATTGTTCTTCTTGAACCAAATTGGAGGTATTTTTAAGAGATTTACCAATTAGTGAGATTATAAAGCCTGATATTGGTATAAAAAAAAGTACAAAAGCAGTTAACTTGAAGCTAATTAAAAACATTGCCAAAATTGTAAAGAAAATAGTCAAAGGTTCTCTGACTATTAGTTCCAAAACAGATAAAAATGAATGTTGAATTTCTAATACATCAGCTGTAATTCTGGATATCACATCTCCTTTTTTCTTTTCTGAGAAAAAAGGAAGGGGTAGAGTTATGATTTTTTTATAAACACTTTCCCTCAAATCTTTTAATACTCCATTTCTTAAAAATGTGATGAAAAACATTGCTATGTAGTTGAAAAAGTTCTTGAAAAAGAAAAGAATTATTACGGTTAAAATAACAAAAATCAATGCTTTTTTTGGGTCATCTCCTGCATAACTGCTAACTTGAAAATTAAGCCATTCCTCCAGGTTATTTCCAAAATTAGATAAATTATCAAATTCTGGCTTAATGTATGTCCTTTTGTTATCTCCAAACAAGACTTCTAACATTGGCATTAATGAAAGGAAAGATAAAGCACTAAAAAGAGCATAAAGAATATTAAAAAAAATATTTAAAAAGATATATTTTTTATATGGAATGGCAAACTTGAAAATTTTTTTAAAGTAAGTCATTTTTAAAATTTAAACTCAGAGATAAGATTATCAATTTTTCTCTCTAAAATTTGATTTGAATTTTCAAACTTTTCTTTAGATTCTAATTTCATATTTACACTAAAGTAAAACTTTATTTTTGGTTCTGTTCCACTTGGTCTAGCTGCAACTCTTGTACCATCTTTAGATTCAAAAATTAAAACATTTGATTTAGGAAAATTTAAAAAAGATTTTTTTCCAGATTTAAAATTTATTTCTTCTGATTTCTCAAAATCTTGAATAACTATCATTTCACTACCAACTAATTTGTCAATTGGTTTATCTCTCAATTTCTTCATAATGGATTTAATTTCTTTTACTCCTTCAATTCCCTTTTTTTCAATTGAAATTAATCTTTCTTTAAAAAAACCATATTTGATATAGCAACTAATTAAATAGTCATATAAATTTCCTCCTTTACTTTTACATTCTGATCCAAGTTCACAAGCCAATAGTGAACTGGTAATTGCATCTTTATCCCTTACAAAATCTCCTACTAGGTATCCGTAACTTTCTTCACCTCCGCCAATAAATTTTTGATTTGGATAATCGTGAATCATTTTAGCAATCCATTTGAATCCAGTCAATCCAATTTTAATATCTACGTTATACGCTTTTGCTATATTTTTAATCATTGGGGTAGAAACTACCGTTGATCCAATAAAAAAAGAGTTATCTAAATTATTTTTTTTACTCAATAAATATTCTGTTAGTACAATCATTATTTGATTACCATTTAATGTAATGTAGTTTCCAGAATTGTCTTTAATTCCAATACCCAGTCTATCTGCATCCGGATCAGTACCAATAAAAATATCTGAGTCATTGATCTTAGCTAGGTTTAATGCCATTTCAAGTGCTTCAACATCCTCCGGGTTTGGAGATTTTACAGTTGGAAAATTTCCATTTGGTTCCGCTTGTTCCTCTACAATTTGTAATTGGCTATACCCAGCTTCTTTTAAGACCCTCGGACCAATTAAGTGAGAAGTCCCGTGTAAAGGAGTAAAAACTATTTTATAATTTTCTCTTTTAGAATTACCTATCTTTCCATTGATAATAGAATCTTTTACAAAACTGTCATCTATATCTTTGTCAATTATTTCTATTAAATTTTTATTTTTTTCAAATTTTATTTCTGAATAATTAGTGTTATTTATTTCTGTAATTAATTTCTTATCAATTGGTGGTACAATTTGACCCCCATCCTCCCAGTAAACTTTGTATCCGTTGTATTCTGGAGGGTTATGAGAAGCAGTTAAAACTATTCCACAAATACATTTAAGTTTTACCAACGCATAGGACAGTTCTGGGGTTGGTCTAATTGAACTGAATAAAAAAACTTTAATATTATTTGCGCTAAATATTTCTGCAACTTGATTAGCTAAAAATTCACTTTGATTTCTACAATCGTAAGCAATTACCACAGATTGAATTTTATCTTGCTTATTGTTATTAATATAATTTGAAATACCCTGAGTATTTTTTCCAAAGGTATATTTGTTAACTCTATTTGGCCCAAGACCAACGATTCCTCTCATTCCACCTGTTCCAAAACTTAAATCTGTATAAAAAGAATCATTAAAGTCTTTAATATTTTTTTTTTTTAGGTCTTTTATATTTGAAATAGTTTCTTTATCAAATGGGGATTTGGTCCAAATTTTATAATTCTCTTCAATTAAGTTTATTTTATTCATTCATTAACTTTTTCAGAAATTATATACTGATTTTTTATTTTTTTATTTTTTAAAATTATTTCCCCTAAAAATCCTGCAAGAAAAAATTGAGATCCCATAATCATAGTTGCTAACGCAATATAAAATTCAGGTCTTTCAGTAATTAACCTTCCAGATGTTTCAATTAAAAGCTTATTTATAGCAAGAAATAATGAAAAAAAGAAACCAATTAATAACATTATAGTTCCTATAAGTCCAAAAAAATGCATTGGACGTTTACCAAATTTATGAATGAACCAAAGGGTGATTAAATCTAAAAAACCTTTAATAAATCTATCTGTTCCGTATTTTGTAGTTCCGTGTTTTCTAGGATGATGTATTACAATTTTTTCTGAAATATTTTTAAATCCAGCATTTTTAGCAAGAACTGGAATATATCTGTGCATTCCACCTGTTAATTTAACTCCTTTGATAACTTCTTTTTTATATGCTTTAATTCCACAATTAAAATCATTTAATTTAATGCCAGATGTTCTTCGTGCTGCCCAATTAAATATTTTTGAGGGAAAGTTTTTAAAAATAAGAGAATCATATCTTTTTTTCTTCCAACCTGATACTAGATCAAAATTATCATTGTAAATTTTATTATATAATGAAGGGATTTCATTAGGGTCGTCCTGAAGATCTGCATCCATCGTAACTACTACCTCTCCTTTTGCAATATTAAATCCTGCAGAGAGAGCTTGTGATTTTCCAAAATTCTTTAAAAACCTTATTCCTTTTAAATTCGAAG